>Ga0307988_1000188_pt1 | contig 47906 bp, 47 predicted proteins | sample EllFjometagen183_FD_203166 | JGI IMG/M metagenome (GOLD analysis project Ga0307988, IMG submission 203166) | Marine microbial communities from Ellis Fjord, Antarctic Ocean - #183 | ecosystem: Environmental > Aquatic > Marine > Unclassified | place: Southern Ocean | collected 2014-10-08 | reverse complement strand
TCTGACGGCGATGACGATATAGACGGCGGAGACGGCTGGGATTATGTGTATTACAACTCATGGAATATAGACAATATTGATTTCAATGGTTTTTACGCAGATATGACTACTGGAGTTGTTCAGGGTATGGACGTGGAGGGAGGCACCCTGTTTGAAGATACACTAACCAATATTGAACTAATTGATGCCAGATCGGAATTTGATGACACCCTGATCGGTAATGCTGAAAATAACACTTTTAACGGGTCTGACGGCGATGACGATATAGACGGCGGAGACGGCTGGGATTCTGTGTCTTACGGTTCATTGAATATAGACAACCCTGATTTCAATGGTTTTTACGCAAATATGACTACTGGGGTTGTTAAGGGTATGCACGTGGACGGCATTACTACCCTGTTTGAAGATACATTAACCAATATTGAACAAATTGATGCCATATCGGAATTTGATGACACCCTGATCGGTAATGCTGACGATAACTTTTTTAGTGGGTCTGACGGCAATGACGATATAGACGGCGGAGACGGCTTGGATTATGTGTTTTACAACTCATGGAGTATAGACAACCCTGATTTCAATGGTATCAACGCTAATTTGGGGACAGAGATAGTCATTGGAAAGCACGTGGACGGTGGCGATCTGTTTCAAGATACGCTAAGTAATATTGAACAGGTCGGTGGCTCGGAATTTGATGATACCCTGATCGGCAATGCTGAAGATAACACTTTTAGTGGGTCTGACGGCAATGACGATATAGACGGCGGAGACGGCTGGGATTATGTGTATTACAACTCATGGAGTATAGACAACCCTGATTTCAATGGTTTTTACGCAAATATGACTACTGGAGTTGTTCAGGGTATGCACGTGGACGGCATTATTACCCTGTTTGAAGATACACTAACCAATATTGAAAATATTGATGCCAGATCGGAATTTGATGATACCCTGATCGGTAATGCTGAAGGTAACTCTTTTAACGGGTCTGACGGCAATGACGATATAGACGGCGGAGACGGCTGGGATTCTGTGTATTACAACTCATTGAATATAGACAATCCTGATTTCAATGGTATCAACGTTAATCTGGGGACAGAGATAGTCATCGGAAAGCACGTGGACGGAGGCGATCTGTTTCAAGATACGCTAAGTAATATTGAACAGGTCAGTGGCTCGGAATATGCCGATACCCTGATCGGTAATGCTGAAGATAACTCTTTTGGTGGGTCTGACGGCAATGACGATATAGACGGCGGAGACGGCTGGGATTCTGTGTATTACGACTCATGGAATATAGACAATCCTAATTTCAATAGTATCAACGTTGACCTGGTGACAGAGACAGCCATCGGGAAGGACGTGGAGGGAGGCACCCTGTTTCAAGATACGCTAAGTAATATTGAACATATCAGAGGCTCGGAATATGACGATACCCTGATCGGTAATGCTGAAGATAACTCTTTTAGTGGGTCTGACGGCAATGACAGTATTTTTGGCGGTGGTTGTAATGACAATCTTTCTGGCGATGATGGCGATGATTTCCTTGATGGAGGAGACGGGGAGGATTACCTGTCTGGTGGGGCTGGGCAAGATACATTCCTGTTTGCCAGTGATTCAGCTTCTGTTGATACGATTTCCGATTTTAAAGCCCAGGGAGCTGGCAATGAAAACGATGTTCTTCGGTTTGAAGAGGGTATATATTTTGATTTTTCAGCCCAGGGAGCAAATAAATACACTTCAGCTGATGCTTCTAATATGGTTGATCCAACGGAACATCAAATTGCTGGTGTGACAGATATGGTATATGGGGACTGGTCAAACGTATCATTGGTTCTTGATAATGCAGTTGATACAGGGTTAGGAGATGGAACCAATGATGGTACCTATTTTGTTGTGAGCAATGGCTCTGATGCAAGGACTTATTATTGGGAAGGGGATGCCAATGTCAATAATATGGTTGACGATGGTGAGCTAACCCATTTTGCTGATCTGGAAGGGTTTAATGATTTTTCATCGTTGGGAGAAGAAAATTTTCAAATAGCTTAATTTTTTTTAGCCATTGGGTAAAAATTTTTGTTGAAGACCGGAATAATGATATTTATAAACTTGAAAAATAATTATTTAAGATGAAGATCCACGTACCGCGCTAAAATTTCAGCCGTATTTCTTGGGGGACGAATTAGAAGGAAATTATCAATAATCCCATGGGCAAGTTCATGGGCAAGCATACCTTCATGGCAGTCCTTTACATTAATATTGACTGTATTGGTTTTATATTCATACCAGGCCCTGAACGGACACCCTTGTTCATAAAGCCCAACATATGCTTTTCCCAATTCTTTTTTATCTGGATAAAGATTAATTATAATTTTTTTTATTTTTTTTCTCATGTCCAGTATTTCCTGAATACGTTCAAAAATAGCATCTGTTTTCATTGAGGCTATTTTTTGATTTTCTTCAGCTTTGAAATGGGCAAATGAAGAGGTCGTTGACCACCATCCACTTCCATAATTAATTGATTTGTGAAAACGTTCAAGGGAATCAATTGATTTATATCTGATGATAGTATGTTTTGTTACAAGCTCAAACCATTTACTGTCAGAATCTGAAGCTTGTAGTTCTGTTGAATAAAAAGACAGGAGCAGGGTTATACAGAGAATGATCGATTTTGAGATTTTTTCAAACATATCCATCAATACTTTGCTACAGGGAAAATTCTTTTTGAAGGATATTTTTTAATTCCAGAATTTTTTGATGGCGTTCGTTATATTCTGTTTTTTTATCCGAAATGGCAAGTATTTCATCCAGGCCATTGTTGATTAAAGATAGTTTTGTGTGTATCCCTTCGGTCATCTTGTTCAGAGCTATGGCCATTTCTGAAAATTGGTCTTTTTTTCTTAGGTTTATTCTGATGCAAAGATTGCCTTTGGCTATTTCGCAAAGATCTTGTTCAAATCGAAACATGGGACCTGCTATCCTGTGTGATAGAAAAAGGGTTACGAAAATAACAGCAATGCAGATAATACCAAGGGTAATAAGGTTTGTGGTAATGACAGCCGGCAGGATGGCAAAACCTGTATTTTTGATGACGAGGCGAGAATTTTCAAATGATGATGTAAGCGTTTCCTGGGAAAACAAAAATAACAGTCCGGTTGATATCAGTACGCCAGCAAGCAGAATGAGACAAAATTTTAAAATAAACTTAAACTGGAAATCTTTTTTGATATACAATGTTTTTCTTTTATATTTTTGAGTATTGTCATGCATACAGGCTCTCCAAATTATTCTCTAATGAACTTTTCATCAAATTTTATGCTGGCATTCGTACGTAAAGATTCAATCCAGTTTTCAATGGTTTTTGTTTTTTTCCTCTCAAGAATTTCCGTTGCAATTTCTTTTTCAATGGTGCTGAGTGTTGGCAGAGTTTCATCTTTTACCTTGAGTTCATCGTATTCTTTGTTAATTTCTTTCTCAGATATAGTTGTTATATTTTGGATTTCCTGGTTTTTTTTTTCCATCAAAAGTTTAATAAGTGTAGACTCCCAATACTTTTCAATGGCAGTAATAAATTTATCACCTTTATCTATTCCCCGCCTTTTGGCCTCTTGAATTAGAAGTTCTTTTTTGATGATACAATCTAAAAGAGCCTGATTCCTTTTTGTGCTTGTTTTATAAATAGTATTGTATTCCATTTCATCAGCACATATGGTCTGGAATTCAGTTTTCGTCATTGTAAAATCATTAATAATGAGGAAGTTGTCGTCTTCATGAACTACATCATTGCCTGAGCAGGAAAAATAGAAAGGAATACTAACAATCAATATCAAAGTGATAATCCATTTGGTTACCTGTAACATGGGGCCTCCAGCAATTCTCCAATGAAAAATATGAATAGATCAATATCGTTGTTTAAAAACTTATAGATGTCAAGACATAATCTTTTAAAATTAATCGTTTCGAATGGTGTCATTTAGTTTGTAGAATAAAAATAGGTATTTTTATCTATTGAAAAATAATTTAAAGCACGCAATAATCATTTTTGGAAATAAAAACATACTCATGCGAACGAACAAGAAACTAAAAACATTTATTTCGGTAGGAATAATGAATTCGACAAATGGAAAAAGAACAGTCGGACGAAGAATAGAAGATTCTTTGATAAGTGAACAAAACAAGCGGTTTCATCAATTGTGTGAAGTTGGCAAAACCATAACGGCAGAAATAAATATTAAAGTATTATTTCCTTTAGTCATGAATCAAGCCAATATCATTTTTCTTGAAGACAAATATCTCCATCCACAACTTATCTTCAATTATTAAAAAAAATGTGTGCAAAAATCGTGTGCATTGAATAAAAATCTGTTATTTCCATCAACCGGGGAGAAAAATCATGCCTTTGTCGTTTAGATCGGAAAGCCATGGGAACATAGCCTTTGGCTTTTTCAATATTGAGTCGGATATGCTGCTGCTGGAAAATTATTTCTTTTTTGCAGACAGGTTTTGTGAGTGGATGGTTGAATCTGCAGGTCGTGCTGATTCTGGGTTGTCAGGTTTGCATTGCCATGCGTATCACATTGCTGACCCCAACGATATCGGAGATCTGATGGGTGCCATTCACGGGATTCGATATACAGGCTTTATCGGAAAAATATATGAATTGTTTCCCTTCCCTGAAGATCCAAAGGATTTCAAGCAGAATCCAAAAGGGAATCAAACCCAGGGGATTGTTACTTCAGAAATTGAAGCTATTGCCGGAGAAAAAGAGTTTACTATTGAATTTTTTGAAAAAGATCAGGTTCAATTGGGCCCATATGTGTTTGACATGAGCGTATTCCATGAACTGATCCGATATGTCTGGCAGGGAGGGTATCCACGGTATAAAGAGGAGATAAAACCTTCCTATGTATTGAAAATGGAAAAGCATATTCTGGAAAGTCATAACAGGTTTTTTAAAGGGGTATTTTCATCGTGAAGGATTTATTGTATGGTAAATCATTTTTAACTTATGATTTCGGAGGAAAATTACATGCCCATTGCAGATAAAATGGTAAAAATGGTTGATGCTGCGTCCATGATTCGGAAGATGTTTGAAGAAGGCATAGAGATGAAGGAAAAATTCGGTGCTGATAATGTATTTGATTTTTCCATTGGGAACCCGGATGTTCCCCCGCCTGCTGCTGTTAAAAACACTCTGCTGGAATTGATCAACAATGAAAGCACCTCCCACGGATATATGCCCAACCCCGGGTATCCCCAGGTCCGAAAGTCTGTGGCTGATTATTTGAACAGGGAATTCAATGTGGGACTTACCCAGGACCTTGTGGTAATGACAGTAGGTGCGGCAGGGGCTTTGAATGATACTTTGCGGGCCCTGGTGAATCCAGGAGAGGATATCCTGGTTCCAGCCCCTTATTTTGTGGGGTATAACCAGTATGCCTTTGTGGCTGCTGCCAATCTGAAGACTGCGTCCACCCTTCCGGATTTTCATCTGGATCTGGATGCAATCAAGGCAGCCATCACTGAAAAAACAAGGGTAATGCTGATCAATTCTCCCAACAATCCTACCGGTGTTGTATATACAAAAAAAGAACTTCAAGGTCTTGGTACTCTTTTGGAAGAGGCCAGCCAGAAATTCGGCAAGAGAATTTACCTGATATCGGATGAACCCTATCGGAAAATTGTATATGGTGTTGAGGTGCCTTCGGTTTTTGATGTGTATGACCATACCATTATGCTGACTTCCTATTCCAAAGAATTGTCCCTGGCAGGGGAAAGAATCGGATATCTTTCCATTCATCCCAAAGCCGAAGATGCTGCCATGATCGCAGGTGCTGCCGGGGTGGCCAACACCATGATGTATGTCAATGCACCCGCTCTTTTTCAGCAGGTGGTGGGACAGCTCCAGGGGGTTACCGTTGATATCAGCATATATCAGAAACGAAGGGATATGTTTTGTGAAGGCCTTTTTGCGGCAGGGTATGAATTTGATGTGCCAGAAGGTGCATTTTACCTGTTCCCCAAAAGTCCCATTGAAAATGATCTTGAATTTGTAGGGATTTTAAAGAAACAAAACATTCTTGCTGTTCCTGGAACTGGCTTTGGAGGTCCTGGGTTTTTCAGGCTTTCCTATGCTGTTCCGGAAAAAACAATTATAGGCTCTTTTGAGGGGTTTAAAAAAGCCCTTGACTCTGTAAAATAAGGTGTCCGCTAAAAAGCCCATGAAGAGGGGAAAATTTCTTCCTGCTTTTCCTGGGCTTTTTGGCCTTTTGGGTTTTTTTGGCGGAAATATTTTTTTTATCACCCCGAGGTTTTTTCAAATTCTTTCATAAAAGAGATCAGAACTTTGATGGCATTTAATTCAGTTGCATTATAAATGGATGCCCTGCATCCACCAACACTCCGGTGACCTTTTAATCCGCCCATTTTGTTTTCATTGGCTTTGGCCACAAAATCTTTTTCAAGGTCTTCGTTTGGCAGGCGGAACGTGACATTCATTAAGGATCGTGAGCCTTTGTCTGCAGTTGCCCGGTAAAAGCCTGAATCATCTATGAAATTATAGAGCAAACCAGCTTTTTCACGGTTTCGTTCATCCATTTTTTCAAGGCCGCCAATGGTTTCTTCCAACCATTTCATCACCAGCTGAATTGTATAAATAGAAAAACACGGCGGGGTGTTGAACATGGAGTTTTTATTGGCAAAGGTGTTATAATTTAGCATGGTAGGGATATTGTCCGGTGAAAGATCCAGCAGATCCTTCCGAATGATGACCATACATACACCGGACGGGCCGATGTTTTTCTGGGCACCGGCATAAATCATGCCAATTTTACTCGTATCCAGGGGCCTTGACATCATGTCAGAGGACATGTCAATGATCATGGGAACATTGCCCGTATCGGGAAGAGATTCAAACTGAGTTCCCTTGATGGTGTTATTGGATGTCAAATGCACATAAGCTGCGTCATCATTGAAAGGGATATCCCTGGGGATATAACAGAAATTTTTATCCTCGGAAGATGCCACAACCTTGATGGGTTTGTTCTGGATCTGGGCTTCTTTAATGGCCTTGGTGGACCAGGTCCCGGTATTGATATAATCGGCACTTCTGCCATCGGATAAAAAATTCAACGGAGTCATGCAGAACTGCATGCTTGCACCGCCCTGAAGAAACAGTACTTTGTACTGGTCATCAAGGTGTAAAAGTCTCTTGGTTCGTTCAATGGCATCATTTATGACATCATCAAACCATTTGGACCTGTGGCTGATCTCGGTAATAGACATGCCGCTACCTGCAAAATTTAAAAAAGAGTCCTTGATTTCTTCAAGGACAGGCAGGGGGAGCGCGGCAGGTCCGGCATTAAAATTATGGATTCTGTCGGACATGATATGGGTTCCTTTTTTTGGGGTTTTAAAAAGACAACCCCGGGTACTGACCATTGGCCGTCATCAGTCCCGGGATTGGTGTTACGAGTTAAAGTTTAGTTGGCCTGTTTTGGTTTCGGCAGCAGAGCAAGGTCTTTTAAGGCTGCATCAATCTGTTCCTGGGGAAGCTCGTGATCAGATAGCTTTCCTCTGAAAAAAGCTTCATAGGCAGCAAGATCCACAAGGCCATGGCCGCTCCAGTTGAAGAGGATGGTTTTTTCCTTGCCCTCTTCTTTGGCTCTAATGGCTTCCCTGATGGTCATGGCAATGGCATGGTTACATTCCGGTGCTGAAATATATCCTTCCGACCTGGCAAAGGTGAGGCCTGCATTAAAGGTTTCTATTTGATGGATGGATTCCGGTCGGATGATGCCGTCCAGGATCATCTGGCTGACAATAGGAGCCATTCCGTGGTATCGCAATCCACCAGCATGGATGGGTGCGGGAACAAAATTATGACCCAGGGAATGCATGGGTAAAAGCGGAGTCATCTGGACGGTATCCCCAAAGTCATAGGCAAAGGGGCCCCGGGTCAATGTGGGACAGGAGGTGGGTTCCACGGCAATAATGTCAATATCCTTGCCGTTTATCTTGTCCAGAGCAAAGGGGAAGGAAAGACCGGCAAAATTACTTCCTCCGCCGGCACTGCCGATAATTACATCTGGATAGTCTCCAGCCATTTCCATCTGTTTTTTGGCTTCAAGGCCGATGATGCTTTGATGGATCATGACATGGTTGAGCACACTACCCAGGGCATATTTTGTATTTTCATCCTGAACAGCCTCTTCAACAGCTTCACTGATGGCCATACCAAGGCTGCCTGGAGAATCCGGCGATTTTTCCAGAATGGACCGGCCGGCAGCTGTTTCCGTACTGGGGCTTGCTGTGCAGTTGGCTCCCCAGGTTTCCATCATCAGGCGGCGGTAGGGTTTCTGATTGTAAGAAATTTTTACCATGAACACCTTGCATTCAATACCAAAAAATGAACAGCACATGGCAAGGGCGCTGCCCCATTGGCCGGCTCCTGTTTCCGTGGTGATTTTTTTGGTGCCGGCAAGTTTGTTATAATAGGCCTGGGCAATGGCTGTATTGGGTTTGTGACTGCCGGCAGGGGATACTCCCTCATTTTTAAAATAAATCTTTGCCGGAGTATCCAGGGCCTTTTCAAGACCACGTGCCCTGTACAGGGGAGAGGGTCGCCATATGGAATATTTTTCCAAAACTTCTTCAGGGATGTCAATCCAGCGGTCTGTGCTCATTTCTTGCTCAATCAGGTTCATGGGGAAAATGGGAGCAAGGTCTTCAGGCCCGCAGGGTTGTCCTGTACCGGGATGAAGAGGGGGTTCCATTCCATTGGGAAGGTCTGCCATAATGTTGTACCATTTCCTGGGCATGTCCTGGTCTGAGAGTACAAATTTTTTGGTCTTCATAACTCCTCCTGTTATTGGGTTTGTAAAGAGGTGAGATACGGGTATTGAAAAATGAGGGTCTATTTCATTTTTCTATGTATAGGTACCCGGCTCTCCCTACTGGTTGACAATATTATCGGCTTTTCCTGTTTTTAAATATTCAACAATCTGGTTTGCTACATCCCGTGCTACATTGTCCTGGGCTTCGTAGGTGGAGGCACCCAAATGGGAGGTGCAGATAAAATTATCCAGATCCATGAGACATATTTTCCCCGGAGGTTCAGTGACAAATACATCAAGGGCACCGCCGCCAAGGTGATTTGCTTCTAAGACATCGTGGAGGTCATCCTCATTGACAATACCACCCCTTGCGCAATTGATGAGCATGGCGCCCTGTTTCATCTTATAAAGAGTTTCCTTGTTGAATAAATTGGTGGTTTCAGCAGTTTTCGGAGTGTGAATGGAAATATAATCAGATTCAGCCAGTATCTCATCAAAATTTACCGGTCGAATTCCCATTTTTTCAATGCTTTCAGCAGGCTGATAAGGATCAAATCCAATGACTTTCATCTTCAATCCCATTGCCCTTTCCGCAACAAGGCTGCCGATATTGCCGATACCCACAAGTCCAAGGGTTTTCTGGTATATTTCATGGCCCTTGAGATTTTTTTTCTCCCATTTGCCGTCTTTCATGGTTGCCGTTGCCCTGGGGATATTGCGGGAAAGGGCCATTATCATGGCAATGGTGTGTTCAGCCGTTGTAATGGCATTGCCGAAAGGAGTGTTCATTACAGCGACACCCGCCTGGGTGGCGGCGGGGATATCTACATTATCAAGCCCAATACCGGCCCTGCCGATGACTTTGAGATTTTTAGCCTTGGCCAGTAGGTCTGCAGTTGCTTTTGTTTTGCTTCGGATAGATAACCCGTGGTAATCACCGATGATCTCTTCAAGCTCTGACGGGCTTAAGTCTGTTTTTACATCCACTTCTATATCCGGTGCATTTTGAAATATTTCAATGCCGACATTGGAGAGAGGATCGCTGACTAGTACTTTCATGATGGTTCTCCTTTATTAATGAAAATTAATAAAAAAATCTGATTCATTTTTTATAGGATTATTAATTCCTATCGGTCAAGCCTGTAAAAATGGTGATAAAATGGTGATAAAAAATCACTACTAATCCAATTAGTGCTTTTCCAGGGAAAGCAGAAAGGATCTCAGGTTAATATTTTTGTTTTTTAACCCCAGCTTGGTCCTGATTTTATATCGGTGGGATGTAATTGTATTGACAGACACCATAAGGATTTCTGCGATTTCCTTGTTTACCACACCATCTTTTACAAGGGTTGCCACTTTAATTTCCATGGGCGTCAAATTCAGATACCTGGATGAAAGTTTTCCAATCAAAGGGGAAGTGATCTGGTTGATATTTTTTTCAAGTCGTTTTAAAAGCACTGCCTGTCCATTGCTGATTTCGGTCTGGCCAAGTTCTTGAAGATAGGGAAGAATGGATTGTTTGATATTGATCAAAAAATTTTCTTTGTCTGTTCTTTTTTTTTCTTCCATCTGTCGTAAAATAACTTTTAATGCAATGTTGGCTTCTTCCAGTCTTTGATTGGCCTGTTTTAATTTGTCGGTTCGCTTTTGAACCAGCTCCTCAAGACGGGTTTTATGAATTTTTAACTCATCTTCCAGCCGCTTTCTCTGGAAAAATTCAGGGATATCAATTTTTTTGTAATGCTCGTATTTGATATAGGCTTTTTTGCTATAATCGCTGATATAGTCTTTGATTCGGGTAGGGTGGGCCATGATAAACCGGCAGTGTCTGTCCCCCTTTGCCCGGCATTCAACTTCTGCCGTGACAAGGGGGACACCAAAACTTTCTTCACACCAGCCGGAAGAGTATCCGGAATTCATGATGCAGACCGGAAAATTGGTTTTTTCTCCTTTTTCAAGCCAGGCCTGGGCCTCAAATGAATAGGGGTGATCATAAATCAGGTAAAAATTTTTATCGGGTACCGGGTTGGACAGGGGATGAATTTTTACAGAGGCCCATCCGGTGTAAGCAAAATGGACCGGGCCGGCTGAGAGTTTCTCAATGGGGTCTGTTAGTTTCATTTTGGTGAAAAAACTTTTTGCATCTGCCTTTCCAATGGAATGGGCAATATCAAAAAGAAAATTCAAGGAAAGGTCCCTTGCTTCTTTCTGTCCCCGGTCCTGATAAAGGAGCCTCATCATGTCAAAGAATTCTTTTGACATGGAGGAAGCCCGGATAAGTATATATCTCTCCCCTGAGAATCGAATGGATCCTTTTTCCGGCTCATGCTGAAGACTTGAAAAATAGTTTTTTACATATTTCTGGGCTTTTAGGAAAATTTGTTGAAAATCCCCGGGCACACTCACCGTGCGTAAGTCCGTATCAGAAAGAGACTTCATTTGTACGCTCCCTTTTACTGGATCACGGTTGTATGAAACCATGGGGGTTGTTCATAAATTTTTTATAGATTTTATAATAGGGTGTATCTTCATATAAAACCGGCTCAATCACAGAATTGTCAAAACTATAAATTCGGGCTTTCGGGCAGGCCAGCAAAAAAGGAGAATGGCTTGCAATAATAAATTGCGCATGTCCCTGTTTGCTGATTTTGATCAAAAGATTCAACAATTCAATCAAGGATACAGGTGATAAAGCTGTTTCCGGTTCATCCAGAAAGTACAACCCCTTGATATTATAGCGTGATTGAAAATATGACATCAGCGATTGGCCATGGGATTGTGTGATCAGGGATTTCCCCCCAAAATAGTTCAGCATCTGGCTATCATTAAAGGCCCATTCCTCAAGACTTTTCGCAAAGTGAGAAAAAATCTGGGATCCAAAGAATGACCCTGGAACCGGACCTTCTTCCCATTGCGTGGAAAGGGTCTTGTACAGATCTTCTTCATAGGGGTTTTGTTCACACCGCAAATTAAATTCGCTCTGCCAGATATGAATACCGCATTTATAGGCAATGGCTTTCAGCAAGGTGGATTTGCCGGTACCGTTTTCACCTGTAAAAAGAGTGACCTGGCGGTTAAATTCAATTTTTTTTGTGTTTTGGAATATTTCCAGACTAAAGGGATAATAATTTAAAACAGGAAACTTTTCTGAATGGATGTTTACCTGTTTTAAATAGATCAAACCTGCTTTCCTTTTTTTGTTTTGGCCTGTTCGATTAAATCAAACAAGGACATTACCTTGGGTTTTCCTTTTTCAAGAAAAGTCTTGGTAAAGTCTTCTTCACTTAATTTATCCATAAGATAGGCACGAACATCAAAATAATTGTACCAGCAGTCAAGGGTTTTAAAGCAGGGAAGTTTGCTGTTTTCAACTCTGCAATAGGAAAAATTGATCTGGTGCCCCAGTCTTGGGCATCGGATAGTGAAGGATTCTTCCGGGGGGTCTGCCGACAGATTGTTGTCATTTTCATTTTTGATTGTTGTCATTTGATCCCTTGTTTTTAAAATGTCCTGCAACTGTGGTTGCAAAATGCAACTACTGCTGCAGGTCGGGTTTTTATTGATTTAGGTTGCCTGTCTTGGTTTGGGTAAGGGCTTTATATCCATTAGTGCATTGTCAATTTGTTCCTGGGGCAGTTCATGGTCAGATAAATTACCCCTGAGATAGGATTCATACGCTGCAAGATCCACAAGGCCGTGACCGCTCCAATTGAAGAGAATGGTTTTTTCCCTTCCTTCTTCTTTGGCTTTAAGGGCTTCCCGGATGGTTATGGCAATTGCGTGATTGCATTCAGGTGCAGAGATAAATCCCTCGGACCTGGCAAATGTGAGGCCCGCTTTAAAGGTTTCCATCTGATGGATAGATTCAGCCCGGATAATGCCATCCAGCAACAACTGGCTGACAATGGGTGCCATTCCATGATATCGCAAACCGCCTGCATGGATAGGGGCTGGTACAAAATTGTGCCCCAGGGTATGCATTGGTAGAAGGGGTGTCATCTGGACGGTATCCCCGAAATCATAGGCAAAAGGACCCCTTGTCAGGGTGGGGCATGATGTTGGTTCCACGGCAATAATATCAATCTCTTTACCGTTGATTTTATCAAGGGCAAAGGGAAAGGCAAGACCTGCAAAATTACTGCCACCTCCTGCACTTCCAATGATGACATCCGGGTAATCCCCTGCCATTTTCATCTGTTTTATGGCTTCAAGGCCGATAATGCTTTGATGTATCATTACGTGATTTAGTACACTGCCCAAAGCATATTTGGTATCATCATCGGCAACTGCTTCCTCCACTGCCTCGCTTATGGCCATGCCAAGGCTTCCTGGAGAATCAGGGTTTTTTTCAAGAATGCTTCTGCCCGCCCTTGTTTCATTGCTGGGGCTTGCCGTGCAGTTTGCTCCCCAGGTTTCCATCATCAGGCGGCGGTATGGTTTCTGGTCGTAAGAGATTTTTACCATGAACACCTTGCATTCAATTCCGAAAAATGAGCAGCACATGGAAAGGGCGCTGCCCCATTGTCCTGCACCTGTTTCCGTGGTGATTTTTTTCGTGCCGGCTACTTTATTATAATAGGCTTGGGCAATGGCAGTGTTGGGTTTATGGCTGCCGGCAGGGCTGACCCCCTCATTTTTAAAATAAATTTTTGCCGGTGTATCCAGGGCTTTTTCAAGATTGTATGCCCGGTACAGGGGAGAGGGTCTCCATATGGCGTATTTATCCAGGACTTCTTCAGGGATGTCAATCCAGCGATCTGTACACATTTCCTGTTCAATGAGGTTCATGGGAAAAATCGGGGCAAGGTCTTCGGGTCCAACGGGTTGTCCTGTACCGGGATGAAGTGGTGGTTCCATGGGAGTAGGCATATCCGCCATAATATTATACCATTTTCGCGGCATGTCTTGTTCTGATAATACATACTTCTTGGCTCTCATAGGTCCTCCTCGTTCGCGGTTATGGGTTTAAACCTCGTCGAAACTATCAAAACATATTCATTGAATATGGATTACCTACAATTTGAACAGGTGTAACTTTATTCTATTTTTTTATGAGAATACTTGTGTCAAGTCAAGAACTATATCAGCAGCATTTTTTTTATTTGAAATTTATATTTTTACGAATATGGCTGGCAAGGGTAGATTTAGTTTTCTATTTCACATTGGGAGTGCTTTTTGAAATTAATTGTTCATAATCTTCTTTTGTATCCACATCAACCAGGATAGAATTATCAGGAACGGGTACCTTTAAAATGGAGTTTTTAAATTCTTCAAAAAGGATCCTAGGTCCGGTATCACCTGATATGGATTTCAGCCGGTGAAATAATGATTTTGCAACGATGACCGGGTTGCCTCTTTTACCGTTGAAATAAGGAATGACAATTGATGAATTGGATGTTTCAAAGGATGTAACCAGGTAATTGATGATGTCAGAAGTTATAAGAGGCTGATCTCCTAAAAGGAAAATAGCCCCGTCACAGTCGGCTGATATGGTTTTCAGCCCTTTTATGAGGGAAGTGCTCTGACCCATTTGATATTTCCTGTTAAGGACAATCCTGGTGTTTGAAAAATCAATGTTCTGCTGTATTTTATCTGCCTTGTGACCCAGGACAACAATGATTTCGTCCAATTTGGATTGGCAGGCATTTTGAATTACCTGACCCAGAATATTTGTTTTTCCAAAAGGCAGTAATTGTTTTGTTTTTTTCATGCGGGACCCAGACCCTGCGGCAAGGATAATCCCGGCAGTTTTTTTCCCCGGTACATGTATCAAATTATTTACTACCCTTTTTGCCCGGGCAAATTTCTTTAATCTGATCCTTGTGATAAAGTGAGGTAATAATAATTTTATCAAAGATTTTTTTTTCTTGTAAAAATCTTGTAATTTTTTTACCGGATTTTAATGCGATTTGGTTGTCTGCTTTGTTGAGTAATTTAATCTTGAATGAGGCTGGGGCAAAAACAGCAGCCTTTTTTATTTCCATAACAGCGGAGATTGCAATGGATTGTTCGTCAATTGCAGCTCCCAGAGCAAGGCCTGTCTGGTTAGAAAAAAGTTGCGGCCTGTGAACATACTGGTCATCAAGGGGTTTTGCCACGGCATCAAGTCCTGTGACATGGATCAAATGGCTTGTTGTCCCGGGGATTACAGGTTCATTGGAACTGGTGGTTTTAATGGGTTTGCCTCTGGCACCGTCTGCTTCCACAATGATCCAGTCAAAGCAGGCTTTTTCCCATAACTGGTCAATTATATCCGGAGTAAAACCTTTTAATTTTCCAAGGTCTGGGATCTTTCGGCTTCCTGCTGAAAAATGATTGAAACAACCTAACAGATATCTGGATTTTTCAACAAGATCATCAATCGTGTCTGCAATAATTGTATCAGGGGACTGGTGTTGATCCGGCATGAATATTTTGGTGGTTGTGGTTGTTAAAACGGTTTTTCCGGAACTCACCAACTTTTTTGCAAGGGAAAACATCAGGCTTGTTTTTCCTCCAGCACCAATAATACTGATTACCCCCCGGCCTTTTAATGGTAATTTGTCAAGTAAACCTATACCCATTAAACCTGTAGTCCTTTATATTTCATAAAAAATATTGTTTTTAAATTTGCAGGGCATATCGTTTATTATCAATTTCAATGGTTGTTTTGGTGAAGGTGAGTTTGGTTATGATTTTTCCATCTTTAAAATGGATCACATCAACCCCTTTTCTTATTTCCGGTTTGTCTTCAAATCCCGGTTCCATTGAAGGCCATTCAAGGACCCAGCGGTAAAGCACTTTTTGTACCTGTTCATCCACAAAGGTCTCTGCTTCAAGAAATCTGAAATTGCCATGGTTCTCAAACCAGGGAACCCAGGCCTTCCTCAGGTTGTTTTTTCCTTTTATATAGGCGCCTGACCAGTTTTCAAAAAAGACATCATCATGGAATAATTCCATGATTTTTTCCAGGTCATGTTTTTCCCATGCCATGTTCCATTCTTTAAGCAGCATTTTTATTTGATTGCGCGAAAGTTTCATTAAAGTCTCCTTTCCGGCAAAATTTTATTTGCCTTGTTTGTTTATTTTAAGGCCTTTAATTGTAGCTTTTTTTCCATGAAAATACGTAAGGGATCAACTTTGTAATGCCCAAAGGGACTGGTTATTTTAAATTCCAATTTTTCATACAATTTAATTGCAGCTATTTGTTTAAGATACATGTTTACTCCAATGCTTCTTCAATACAATTTCTGCCCTTTTCTTTGGCTTTATAAAGTGCCTTGTCTGCCCGCAGGGTAAAAGTATCCAGGCTGTCCTTTTCTCTGAATCTGGCAATACCGCAGGAGACTGTAATAACCTGTTTTTTTTCGCCTGGATGAAGTTCTTTTTTATCATAAAAATCATTGGTCTGAACTGCAAGTAGTAATCTTTTTGCTACCTGTCTTGTCTCTTCCATACTGCTGAAAATCAACAGGACAAATTCATCCCCGCCCCAGCGAACCAGAAGGTCGTTCTGGCGAATGGTACGGTCGGCAATCCCAGCCACTGCCTTGATAACTTCATCACCGAACAGGTGTCCAAAGGTATCATTGACTTCTTTTAAATAGTCAATATCAAAGAGAATAATGCACATATCCAATGATTTTCGTCGATTCAGGTCGGTCATGTATTTGAATCGTCGTTCAAACTCATTCCTGTTGTATGCCCTGGTGAGTTTGTCTATTTTAGCTGAAATTTCAAGCTCTTTTTGAAAATAGTTGATCACCAGAATGGCAAAGAAAATTGTGATAAGGGTTATACTAAGGCCTATTAAAAGGTTTTGGAAAAGGGTAGTTTTAATGGATTCAAGGGCAAGGGTTTCATCCTGCTCCACTATAAGGTACCAGTCAAGTTCATGGACAAACCTGCTGGTCAGCAGGATATGCTTTTTTTCTGTATCATATTCAAAAAAAGCAGGTGTGTTTTGGGAATCAAGAATTCGACCGGCAATGGAATTGATTCCTGGAATGTCAAAAATGGACAGGTTTCCAATTTTTGACTTGTCCGTATGTACCTGGATCAGTCCGTCCGGACTTACCATATAAACATTGCGGTTGTATTTTTTTTCATAATAATTAAGAAGATTTGCCACGCTGTCAAAATCAAGCCCCACACCTACAGCTCCTAAAAATTGTTTTTCATATCCCAAAAGCCTGTGATTGATAAATATAGTCAAATGGTTTTGCTCTGCTTCATTGGTGTCCACGTTCAGCTCATAATCGACTTGTTTATCTTTGAAATTGTAATACCATAGGTCATGGCTGTCATCAGGGCTGATATTTTTTAAAGCCCCTTTAAAATGGTAATAGGTCTGGGAGGTTTCTGAAACAAAAAATGAACTGAAAAAATTATATTTATCTTTTATTTCCAATAAATATTTTTGGATACGGGCCTTATCCAGTTCACCGGCAAGAACCCAGTCCTTTAAAAAGGTGTCATTGGCCATGAGGGAAGAAACAAAGATAGGACGGGTCAAATCTCTTTGGATTTCTGAATATATATTGTCCCGGGAAAGGGGAAGACTGTTATTTATGATGCTGGCTCTGATGGATTTTTTGGAAGTTCTGTAGGACATCGCATTGGTCAGGAAAAAACCTGACAATAGAATGACGGTGAGAATAAGAAGCAATTTTGTCCGTATGGAAAGAAAAATCATATTTTACTCAATTTTAATCTGGTCATGAAAAATGGTGCCAATACTCAAGTGATTATAATCATCTTACTCTAAATACGGGGTTCCTGCAAAGGGAAAAAATTGGGCGGAAAAGTTCGGCATTGCGATATCATAGAAACAATTATATTATTACTTGGCATTTCAAAGAGAATCAAAAAAAATAATTCAGGAGACAAGTGTCTTGACAACGACCGATATTGTTTTTACCATTGAAATAAAAATTGAAACCAGATAAACAAAACGGAATATTATGAAATTAACAATTATCGGAACCGGCTATGTCGGTCTAGTAACTGGTGCTTGTTTTGCAGAAATGGGAAGCAAAGTAACCTGTGTGGATGTGGACAAAGAAAAAATTGAAAACCTCACAAAAGGCATCCTTCCCATTTACGAACCCGGCCTTGAAAATCTTGTCAATCAGAATTTTAAAGAAGGAACACTTGAATTTTCTACAAACTTTAAACAATCCTCAAATGATTCAAACGTTTTTTTTATTGCAGTTGGCACCCCTCCAGGTGAAGACGGCTCAGCCGATCTTCAATATGTGCTTCAGGTCGCTAAGGAAATAGGCCAGAACATCACTGAATATTCAGTGATTGTGGACAAATCCACTGTCCCTGTTGGAACAGCAGACAAAGTAAAAACCGCAATCAAGACAGAATTGTTAAAGAGAAATCTTGCTATTGAGTTTGATGTTGTAAGCAATCCTGAATTTTTAAAAGAAGGTGCTGCGGTAAATGATTTTCTAAAACCGGACCGGATTATTGTCGGGGCAGATACCCAGCGGGCTATCCAAGTTATGAAAAGACTCTATGCGCCCTTCTCCCGTAACAGAGAAAAGGTCATCCTAATGAATGTCCGTGATGCGGAAATGACAAAATATGCTGCTAATTCAATGCTTGCAACCAAAATATCCTTTATGAATGAAATATCCAACATTTGTGAACGCCTTGGCGTTGACGTTGAAAACGTCAGAAAAGGCATAGGCTCTGATTCAAGGATTGGATATTCATTCATTTATCCCGGCTGCGGATATGGGGGTTCATGTTTTCCCAAGGATGTCAAAGCTCTCATTAAAACCAGCCAAGACCAAGGTTTTGAGCCAGATCTGTTAAATTCCGTGGAACGGAGAAATAATCTTCAAAAACAGGTGTTATCATCGAAAATTATCAAAAGATTTGGCCAGGATCTTTCCGATAAAACCTTCTGCATGTGGGGACTTTCTTTTAAGCCGGGCACAGATGATATGCGGGAAGCATCCTCTGCTGTAATTCTTAGGGAATTGATCCATTCAGGAGCAACCATCAAGGCTTTTGATCCCGTTGCCATGGAACAGGCCCGAAAAGAGTTTCCCCCAAACTGGTTTGAAAACGGGCAACTCACATTCGAAGGTGATCAATACAAGGCCATTGAAAATACAGACTCTTTACTCTTGGTAACTGAATGGAAAACCTTTAGACAGCCTGATTTCAAACTCATGGCCGAAACCATGAAAGGACTGGTTATATTTGACGGACGAAATCAGTATGACCCCGAAGAAGTAAAAGAAATGGGTTTTGAATATCATGGTATTGGCAGGGAGTAGGTCAATCCCCTTAACATTTGGTGTTGAAGACTGGTTTCAGGTTGAAAGTTTTAAAGAATACATTGAATTTTCAACCTAGAGTTATTTTGAGCTGAGGGTAGAGAAAAATATCCAGAAAACCCTTGATCTTCTGGATTTGTTTTCTTTCAAGCCAAAAGCAATATTCTTTATACTGGGCTGGATAGCAAAGAAATTGCCCAGCCTGGTTCGGCAGATTCATGACCAGGGCCATGAAATAGCCTCACCTGGCTTGAATTTTACTTTCCGCACCCCAACACATAGCAACAAAATGTGAGGAGTTTTTGACGACTGCTATCACGGCGTGAGGAATACCTCAGGTTTAACATCCCCTCGCGTTTTTTCATAAGATTGGAAATACGGTATAGTAGAATTGAAGAATTTTGAGGTACTAAAGTGGATGGGGTATTGTTCGTTCAAACACTGATTTTTATTTTTTGAATTTGAAAAATTATGGTACATGCTTTCTCACATTTAAAAAATGATGAAGTATTATTATAAAGGGAGAGACATCGCCATGGATTTTCAAGCTATATTGGAAGAGATTCATAAAGAGGTTCAACCTGCTATTTCCCAAGGTATAGTTGCAGATTATATTCCCAAACTTGCTGCTGTTCCGTTAGAAAAATTTGGTATGGCGGTTCAAACATTGGATGGTGATCTGTTTACCATTGGCGATGCAGAAGAGAACTTTTCAATTCAATCTATATCAAAGGCCTATACCCTGACCCTGGCATTGCAATTTATCGGTGAGGATCGACTCTGGAAAAGAGTAGGCCGGGAACCCTCGGGAAATCCCTTTAATTCACTGGTACAGCTTGAATATGAAAATGGAATTCCAAGAAATCCGTTTATTAATGCAGGGGCGTTGGTTATTGTTGATATTATTCTTTCAAACTCCAAAAATTTGAGTCAAATTTTATTGGACTTTGTGCGACAGCGGTCTGATAATATTGGGATTAATTTTGATGCAGAAGTCGCGGCATCAGAAAAAGAAACCGGATTTAGAAACTCAGCCTTGGCAAATTTTCTAAAAAGCTATGGAAACCTGGAAAATGATGTAAACTCAGTCCTTGAGGCGTATTTTCTTCAGTGCTCATTGAGCATGAATTGTGTTGATTTGGCAAAAAGTTTTATGATGCTTGTCAACCATGGATTATCACCTTGGTCTGGGAAGCAGATTTTATCTTCTAGTCAGGCCAAACGAATTAATTCACTGATGCTTACCTGCGGCACATATGATGCTGTCGGTGATTTTGTCTATAGAGTTGGTTTGCCAGGAAAGAGTGGTATCGGTGGGGGTATTGCCGCATTTATTCCTGGTCAATTGTCAGTCTGTGTCTGGTCACCGGGTTTAAATTCCCATGGCAACTCTCTGGCGGGTACCCTTGCCTTGGAGTTGTTTACCACAAAAACAGGGATGTCTATTTTTTAATTTTTATTTTTTATATGTTCTATGAGCTATACCTTTACCAAATTAAAAAAGAGGATCCATGCAGGAAAAAAAATATCATACAGGCCAGGTTCAATTAAATTACGGGGAAGGCAGGCCCAATGGCATTCCGTTGATGCTTATTCATGGATCCGGTTCCATCTGGCAGGACTGGAATCCTGTGATTAAAGCCTTTTCCGATCGGAATCATTTGTTTGCCGTTGATCTGAGGGGATTTGGGGGATCAGACCGTGTGCCAGGTACCTATAACCTTACCACATTTGTGGATGATATGGCCGGTTTTATCAGGGATGTGATTTCAGATAAACCGGTGGTGGCGGGTCATTCCCTGGGCGCCTTGATTACCATTGATCTGGCCGGAAGATATTCCGATATAATAAAAGCTGCAGTCTTGGAGGAACCTCCTGTCTCAATTCAGGAGAATATGGATCAATGGGAAGGATGGAATTATTTTGAAATGTCCCTGGAAATGATCCGGAAAAAAACTTCCAGGCAAAAGGTGATCGCCCGTTTTATTGATGAAACAGGGTATTCTCCTTCCGAGGCCCAACGTATGGCCAGAAACCTTGAGGTAATTGACCCTGGGGTTTTTGAACAGGCACTGGAAGGCCAAATGTTCAAGCTGGGACGGGATGTTCCCACGGCTTTGAGCCGGATTCATTGTCCCTGTCTTTTTATCTCATCTGATTATAGCCTGGGTTCCCTGGTAAGACCCGAAGATCTGCCAGGGGTGAAGAAGAGTTTAAAAAAAGGGCAGATGGCTTTCATCAAAGAGGTGGGCCACAGTATTCATATGGAGTCTCCCCGGGCTTTTAATAAAGAGCTGGGTGATTTTTTGTCCGGCCTCCAATGAATTCTGTTGTTGAATAAGCTCCGGGTTGGAAGAATTATCAGTCCTGAATATATTTTGTCCAGGATCATTTCCTACTCATGGACAGGCAATGCTCCTGGAATTTAGATAAATTCAGGAAATGGGATATTTTCCATATTTTTTTACAGCCCTGGACATTGCCATAACATTTTCAACCTTGCAGAAATCTGTTATACTGTTTGCCGTTCCAAGGATAAATCCTCCTCCTTTGCCGATTTTTTGAATACGCTCCTTTACCTCGGCTTCCACCTCTTCAATGGTGCCGTAGGGCAGGGTGTGAATAAGGTCGATGTTTCCCCATAGTGCAACTTTATCCCCATATTCTTTTTTTACTTTTTCAATGTCCATTGTGGGCGGTTCAATGGGATTGATGCAGTTCATTCCAAGACCCACCAGGGCATCAAAAACTTTTGTCAGGTCACCGTCAGAGTGGTAGGCCCAGGGAATGGTAATCGTATCGGCAAGCTTTTTAAATCTTGGAAGAAAAACCTCATGAAAGGCCTTGGGAGAAAACATGGTCCCGTTTCTATAGGCAATGTCATCATATAGAAAGAAGAAATCAAAACCAGCAGCTTCCAGCAATTCAATGTTTCGGCTGTTCCATTCAATATAGCGGTCATAGATGCCTTTGATCAGTTTTTGATCTCCAAGCAAGGATTCGGAGAATTTCATCCATCCCAAAGAGAGGTAGGTGGGTTGGATTCCCGGTCGGATTCCGCAATAAAGAGCAAGGTCTTTTTTTCCGAATTCATCCACAAAACGTTTGGCCTTGTCCAATAGGCCGTCTTTGGAAAGATCCGGGAAAATCATCATATCCAGGTCTTTTTCCGACCTGATTTTCCCCCTTCCCATGTAATGCAGACGACCTTCTCCATCCATTTTGGTTTCATCACAGACCGGGGACATGCCATAGACATCCTGGAACCCGATGGCATCAAATCCAATGCCCTGGGCAAATTCTGCCTCATCCATGCTTGTTTTTCCCATGGCCTGGACCAGCTTTTGTCGGATACCTGGGTCAACCCAGTCTGCAAAGGGAACCCGATCTGGTTCTTCAAGGTTCAGGGCTTTCATGAATCTCTGTTTTGGGGTCATCCGCTTTATTTTCCTTTTCTTTGTTGCTTTTCAGGATTTACTCTGTCTGTACAGGCAATTTTTCAGGGTGCATTGCCTGCATTTGTTTGTATTGGTTTTTTCCATGGGATTTTGAGTTATGGGAATCCAGCAGGAAACGGTTTTATATGGCAGAAAGACATTGCTTTCACTCAGGGTAATACCAAGGGAATCCGGGGAGAGCAGATCAAAGAGAATTTTTTGATCTGTCAGGGATGTTTCTTCACACCCTGGCTCCCAGCGGCATCCAGGGTAAAATCCTGATAATCCAAGTTTATCAGTTATTCTTTTGTAGGCAGAACTGCTCACTCCATCCAGAATTGCCAGGCCAGCTGCATCCAGAAAAAAAGCATTTAGAAAATCATTGCTTTTGTTTAGTGAGGCTGCCTCATTTTCAATCCCGGGACCAATGGTACATATCAGGGCCACCACTCCCATCACTTTGGTTGAAATTAAAACCGGGCATTCAATGCTTGTCTTGGCCAATTGCATGGAATGTCCATTTTTATGGTGAAGAACCGGAAAGCTTGAATAGCTGTAGGATGGTTTGGCAAGGGTAACGGCCTTGTCAAGCATTGCCTGGGCCAGGGAGGCTTTTTTTGTGTCAAGAGTATATCCATTGCCGCCTGAATACCTGGCAACCTGATCAATGGATAAATTAAATTCTTTAATCTCTGGCTCAACAATAGCTTCTTTTATAATCATATTTTTCGGGTGCACTTGTATTGTTCCAATTATTGTTTCAATGATTGTTCCAATTCATTAACTTAAACGTTTAAGGTAAAATCAAGCAAACCAGATGAATTGTCAAGAAAAAAGATCAATAAGCCACATTAAAAACCAATGAGGAACCGCTTTGTCAAATTGCTTGACACCCAGGCCGGTTCATTTTATAGGGTAATAGATTTTTTATAAAAAGGGATCATTATAAAAAATATTTTTATCAATATTTATCAGGACAGACAATATTATGGAAAAATGGACTGAAACCCAAAGGAACCGTTTGATAGAGCTGAATGCTGAGACTCAAAACCTGGACCAGGAGTTTGAAGATGAAACACAGAGAAACCAGGCCTTTCAGCGGTTGGTAAACGCTTTGGTCAAAACACAAAAATCAAAATTGGAAACAATGCGCAACAATGAAAGACGTCCAGGGCTTTGCCGTCTTTCGGACAAACTTGTGGAAACCTTAACCTCAAAGGGATTTGTCCAGGTTACCACTCCCACAATGATGGCCAAAAACCTTCTTGAAAAAATGTCCATCACAGATTCCCACCCCCTTACAAAACAGATTTTCTGGGTTGACTCCAATCGTTGCCTACGTCCCATGCTTGCGCCCCATCTCTATTACATAATGAAAGATCTGCTTCGAATCTGGGAAAAACCCATAGGGATATTTGAACTTGGTTCATGTTTCCGGAAAGAATCCGAAGGAGCCCGCCATACCAGTGAATTTACCATGTTAAATGTCTGTGAATTCGGCCTTCCCATGGAGGACCGCCAATCCAGGCTTGAAGAATTGGCCGGGTTTGTAATGAAAACCTCCGGCATTGACGACTATGAACTGGAAACCGAGGAATCTACCGTCTACGGCAGTACCATTGATGTGGTTGGTCAGGAGCCCCAGGGGCTGGAACTGGGGTCAGGTGCCATGGGGCCCCATCCTTTGGATGATGCCTGGAAAATAAATGAAACCTGGGTGGGAATCGGATTCGGTGTTGAGAGGCTGTTGATGGCAAAAGAGAAAAACAATGCTCTGGGAAGATATACCAAAAGCCTGACCTGGCTTGATGGTGTCCGCCTTAATCTATGATTTTATTTTACAGGAGAATATATTGTTACTAGCCATTGTTGGCGGCGGGCTCCAGGGAGTGGAAGTTGCCTATCTGTCAAAAAAAGCAGGCTGGGAAGTCATGGTGGTGGATAAAAAATCCGATCCTCCGGCAAAAGGACTTGCCCATGACTTTGTCCAGGTAGATATCTGCGAGATAGACCAGGCATCTGAGTACCTTGAAAAGGCTGATTGGGTCCTGCCTGCCCTGGAAAATGACACGGCCCTGGAAGCACTTGTTCTTTGGGGAAAAACATCAAACACACCCCTGTGCTTTGACATGAAGGGTTATGCCCTTTCTTCATCAAAACAAAGATCAAATAGTCTGTTCACACGGTTGAATATACCAAAACCCCAGGATTGGCCCGAATGCGGTTTTCCTGTTGTGATAAAGCCAAGCAAAGGGAGTGGCAGCCTTGGGGTACGCATTATGTCTTCCCCCGATGAATGGGCAAAGGACGAATGGGTAAGGGATCAGCTGGTACAAGGCCAGTTATCAAAAGATCAATTCTTAAAAGAGCAGTATGTGGTAGAAGAGTATGTGAATGGACCTTCCTATTCTCTGGAGATAATAGGCAGCCCAGACAGATATAAAACCCTGCAGGTTACCCAGCTTTATATGGATGAGAATTATGATTGCAAAAGGGTTATTGCGCCTGCTGATATTGAAGAGGAACTGGTCAGAAGTTTTGAGCAGTCTGCAAAGACCATTGCCCGGGATATGAAACTAACTGGCATTATGGATTTTGAGGTCATCTTGCATAAGGGGGAGATGAAAATGCTGGAAATAGATGCCAGGTTCCCCAGCCAGACTCCCATGGCCGTTTTTGCATCCACCGGCATGAACATGGTTGAAATATTGGCAAACCAGGTCCTGAACAGGAAAATGGATTATGCCCCAGATCAGACATCAGCCCAGGAAACAGAACATGTAGTTATAGAACATATTTTTGTAAGCCCAAAGGGAATTGAGGTCAGGGGAGAAAATATCATGAAATCCTGCGGCCCCCTGCATCTGGAAACTTTGTTTTTTGGAGCTGATGAGGCTGTAACAAGCTTTGTCCCAGACAGAAGTACATGGGTTGCCACCATGATTATAAAGGGGAAAACCAAGCTCAAAGCCTGGGACAAAAGGAAACAGATTTTAGAGAACCTGGGCCTTCAGTTGAATCTGCCCCTTTTGCCGGATATAGACCCATATGGTACCACTTGACGATTTCCCAGGTCTGCGGGCTTGCATGGGTAATGTTCTATAAGACATACCCCTTTTGAGTAAACCCGCAGGTATTTCTAATAATTAATTCCGCTTCCATCACTATTTTATTGCTGAGGCCGGATCTGTTTTGATCTTTGATCTTGTTGATGAGCAGCTCAGCACCGGTTAGGCCCATATTGTATTGGTTCTGGCTGACAGTGGTCAGTTCTATCCCTGCCAGGGATGATATGCTGATATCATCAAAGCCAATGATTGCCAGGTCTTCGGGAATTTTGAGGCCCACTTCAAATGCAGCCTCCCTTACCCCAAGGGCCATGTTATCTCCCTGAATTAAAAAGGCGGTGGGCTTATTTTTCCGGGCAAGTATTTTCTGGGCAGCCTGGTATGCAACGGTTTTTGAATATCCGCATTCAACAAATAGATCCGGCCGGATATTGATGCCAAATTCGGCCAGGGCATCTTTTGCACCCTCTGTTCGCAAAATTGCGGTGGAGGATTTCATATTTCCTGCAATAATACCTATTTTTTTGTGACCCAGCCTGCATAAATGAGTGGCCGCCTTATGGGAACCACCGTAATTGTCCAGGGAAACAGAGTCTATCTGGCTGGTTTTTCTGGGATCAAGGATAAGGCGGTTGATAAGGACATAGGGCATCTGCATTTCATTCAATAGATCAATGTTGGGGTCATCCTGGAGGGCTGTTGATAAAATAATACCATCAACTCCCCTGGATGTGAGCATTCCAATGATTCTTGTTTCATTTTCAATCTTGTGATTGGTATTGAAAAGCATCATTGTATAGCCCAGTTCATTGGCTTTTTCCTGTACCCCCAGGGCAAGTTCAGGATAAAAGGGGTCTGCTATACTGGATACGATTAATCCAATTGTCAGGCTTTTTCTGCTGACCAGGCCCTTTGCAAAATAATTGGGCTGGTATCCCATTTCCCTGGCCATGCTCACAATTTTTCCTTTGACCACCTTACCAACTCCTGGTTTGTCGTTAAGGGCATTGGAAACCGTTGTGGTGGAAACATTTAATTGTTTGGCAATATCTTTAATGGTTATTTTTGTCATGTTTTTTACAGGGTCCATCCCCTTAGTTCATAGTATTCAGCCAGCATGGTTTCATACTCTTCATGCGTTAATTCAGCACCCGTGTCTGTAAGTTTATTAAACAGACCCTCTGACAGCCGGTCATCATCGCTGGTTAATCCTTCCTGGACGTTGAATTTTCTTATTTCCCTGGCAATATTTCCGGCCTTTTCCTGGAGCGAGGCTTTATCTGATTTGACACCGGTTAATGAACGGATCATGACTGCCAGTTCCTCCCAGGTATAGAAATCCCTGAAAAAACGGCAGAGAACCATGGTATCAAATATTGTCAAACGGTCTTCAAAGTCAATGAGAAGCTCAGCCTTTCCCTTGAGTACATCCAGGGGGCTCATGCCGGTCAATTCCGGTTTATAAAAGGTACCTCTTAAATGACAGGCTCCCCGATCAGACACACCATAGGCAAGACCCATGCCTTTGAGCACCCTGGGATCATAACCTGCAGGCTCAAGGCCCTTGGCATGCACTGCAATATCTTCCAGGTCCCATTCTTTGGCAGCATGCTTAATGCCATGGGCCAGAACATCTCCAACCCCCTGTCTTTTGGCAATCATATGGATCAGTTTTTCTATGCCTTCCACATCCCCGTAATCAATATCAAGGTCAATTTTGCCGCGTTTTGCAGCTTCAATGGAAAAGGCGCACAAATTGCCGGCAGTGATGGTATCCATCCCCAGCCTGTCGCATAATACATGGAAAAAAGCGATCTCTTCAATGCTGTCAACCATGCAGAGCCCGCCAAAGGCATAAATGGTTTCATATTCCGGGCCCTCAAGGGTCATTCCTTTGTGACGTCCCCTTAAAATAGTGGTCTGACGGCCACAGGTCATGAAACATTTCAGGCAGCCTGTGGGTGTAACATCACATTGGGTATGCAGGGCTTCAGCACTTATATTTTCCCATTTATCAAAATATCCCTTGGACCAATATTGTGTGGGAAATGCCTTGTTGGCATTTAATACCTTTACCATCTGGGATGTGCCCATGGATTTGTAGGCAGTTACAGCAGGATGACCCTTACCCATTTCTGTGATGTGTTTTACAAAGGATTTTAAAGCTTTTTCATCATGGTATTTTCTTTTTTCACTTCCCTGGAAGAGTATCCCTTTTATCATTTTGGATGCCATGACTGTTCCGGCGCCGGTCCGTCCTGCACAATGCCAGTTATCATTCTGGATAATACCAAAGCTGACCTTGTTCTCAGCTGCCGGTCCAATGGCCACAATCCCGGTTTTTTTAAATTTTTTGTCCTGTTTGTTTGATTTTTGGGCTCCTGGTTTTTCGTTTCCAAATTTTTCTTTAATAAGGGCTTCGGTTTCAAAGGTGTCTTTTCCCCAGAGGTCATCCGCATTATTGAAAACCACCTTGCCCGGTTCTATGGAAAGAACCACAGGAGTTTTAGACTGACCGTTTATGACGATGGCATCATATCCCGCAGCATCAATGGCCTCGGGTACTTTGCCACCTGAATAGGATTCAGAGAAAAAACCAGTCAAAGGGGATTTTGTAAATACCCCATATCTGCTTGAACCCCAGACGCTGCTTCCAGCTGTGGGGCCTGTGCAAAATATAAGATTGTTTTCCGGGGCCAGGGCAGGGACCTGGGGAGGATTGTATTTATTGAGCAAATAAGCTCCCAGTCCTTTGACTCCCAGGTATTTTTCAAAAACCTCTTCCTCAATGGCTTCTTCTTCAAAGGACTGGTTGGTGATGTCAATTGTCAATAATTTTCCATAAAAACCCTTCATTGGTTTCTCCTCAAGCTGTGCCCTCAATCTAAACTCTTAGGTTACGTCCGTAAGCGAATGATTGACAGGCAATAATTAAAAACTTTATCGTTAAAGTGACTTTACCATAATTTATAGCGGCCTTGTCAAGTTCAAAACAAAAAAACATCCTGGGGTTTTCTTGATAAAAGGTTTGCAACCAATTATTTTTATGAGAAAATTTAATTTATTCCACCCAAATATAGTTGTGTCGGCCTGTCTGAGCAAACCAAAGGAAAATAAGAAAATTCAAGTTAATTTACTTGACAATATATTTATTTTTGAATTATATAATAAATAATATTGGATTAAACGTTTAAGTTAAGTTTTATTTTTAAAGTTCCATTTTGTAGTTATATCTAAATTTATTATTAATGGGGATTATTATGGGAACAGAAAAAAAATTCAGCGCCGCTGAAATCCAGGCATTAAAAAAGGCTGATCAGGATCATTATCTTCATCCAACCTCGAGTTTCTGGGTTTTGCAGGAAAAGGGCGCCAAAATCATTGCCAGAGGTAAAGGATGCAAGGTATGGGATGTGGAAGGCAAAGAATACTACGATGCCACGGCTGCATTGTGGTATAGTGCTGTTGGCCATTGCAGGCCGGATCTTGCCGAAGCTGCCAGGGAACAATTGGACCAGCTTGAGAGCTATCACTCCTTTAATGAATTTGCAAATGTACCGGCAATCCAACTAGCTGAAAAAGTCAGCAAAATGGTTCCAGTCAAAGATGCCAGGATTTTTTTCACCTCCAGCGGATCGGAAAGCAATGATACTATTTTTAAGATGGTCCGATTTTACTGGTATCTGAAAGACCGTGACAGCAAAGATTATATCATCACCCGGAACCGGGCCTATCATGGAGTTTCCTGCGGTGCAGTCTGTGCAACAATTCTTCCTGGTTTTCATGAAGGGTTTGAGCCTCTGCTGCCGGGTTTTGATCACATAGACTCTCCCTATTGCTACCAGTGCCCCTGGGGGAAAAAAGTGGAATCCTGTGGCCTTGAATGTGCCCTTGCTTTGGAAGAAAAAATTACAGAACTGGGAAAAGATAAGGTTGCAGCATTTATCGCCGAACCCATTATTGGAACCGGCGGCATCATCATACCACCTGCTGGATATTTTGAAAAAATAAGACAGATATGTGATGACAATGATGTCCTTTTTATTGCAGACGAGGTTATTAATGCCTTTGGAAGAACAGGAAAAATGTTTGGAATAGAACATTGGGAAGGGGTTGTCCCAGACATCATGACCATGGCAAAAGGTATTACCAGCGGATATGTTCAGCTGGGTGCCGTTGCTCTGTCAGGTGAGATATTTGATACCCTGAAAACAAGGGAAAAATTTTTGCACGGATTTACCTATAGTGGCCATCCCCTGGCCTGTGCCGTTGGGTTGAAAAATCTTGAGATTATTGAAAATGAAAACCTTACTGAAAATTCCGAGAAAATGGGCAGACTTTTGAAAGAAAAAATTCAGGCCCTTGACTGTGACGTTATCGGGGATGTAAGGGGTCAGGGTCTTATGGTCGGGGTGGAACTTGTTAAAGACAAAGAAACCAAAGAAAAACATGATCCGCTGCTGGCGCCTTCTGTTGTTGATGTTGCCTATGAAATGGGCCTGATCACAAGACCGCTTATTGGAGATATTCTGCAGTTTTCTCCACCCATGGTTATTACTGAACAGGAAATTAATGAAATCGTAAAAATTTTGGAAGCTGCCATTGCCAAGGCACTAAAAGACAGGGAGTAATTAATTACTATAGAATAACAGGCAACTAAAAAGGCCCCATTGGAAATGCGCTGTTTCTGATGGGGCCTTTTATATTGATGGGTTTATTGCTGGTTTTATACGATTCCCAGAGAGTCTTCATACTCTTTAATGATTTCTTTCATTTCAAGGCCTGCACTTTTGGGAAGAGCCAATGGTTTATGGGTCTTTAAGATCTGGTTTGCCTTTTCATAGGCCCTTGAGGTCAGATCTTCTCCCTTTGTCTGCTCCATCCATTTGTCCCTGTTCCGCCTGTCAAATAATGAAGACCGTGACATCTCCCTCATGTGTTCAAAGGTGTGCTGTTTTGTTAAAAATTCACCTCCGGGCCCTGCCTCATGGATAATGTCCAGGGCAATTGTTTTTTTATTCACTTCAATGCCTTTCAGGACATGGAAGATATTATCAATGAGTTCGCTATCCATAACCAGTTTTGAAAAGTCAAAGGTAAGCCCGGAATCCAGACAACCGGCACCATATACAATATTGGCTCCTGACAGGGCACTGATAGTTGCAGTAAGGGCTGATTCATAGGCAGCCTGGGCATCGGGAACCTTACTGTCGGAATGTCCCCCTCCCACCCAGGAGGGAATATCATAAAATCTGGCCATTTTTGCCAGGCCTGCACTGATAATTCCATATTCCGGAGCGCCCACAGCTGGTGTGGAAAACCGGAGATCCATGATGGTGCTGCAGCTGGCATAGGTGCAATGGGTACCCTTTTTTGTAAGCTGGGCCAGGGCAATGGCGCTTAAAACTTCGGCATTGTGCTGGACAATGGCACCGGCCAGGGTTGCAGGGGCTGTTGCCCCGCTCAAAACCATGGATATGGGAGCAACACCAACTCCGGCCCTGGCAGATTCAATAATTACATCGCAGCAGCTTTGCACCAGTTCCAGAGGGCTGGTGGGGGTTACAAAGGATGTTATTATTGGCTGTTCCCTGAATTTATCGGTTCCGCCCATGCAAACAGCTGCCAGTTCAAAAATTTTCCTGGCATTTGTTCCGCTGTTACAACCCATGAAAATATGCTTGCTGGAATTGGTCACCATGGCCTCAAAATTATGGAGAGGCTGGGTCATGGCTGGTTTATCCAGAGATCCCATGGGCCTTTCCAAAAGTACAATCTGATCCAGATAATCAACAAGAAGGCTGGCCTTTCCAAGGGCTTTTTTGGATGCAGATTGGATCTGCCTGGTTTCAGGATCAATAACCTTTATGCATTCGCCAAAGGTGGAAAAACCCACATGACCCTGGGATATTCTATATCCGTGTTCAGGCTTTCGACCGTGATAAATGATATCGCCTGGAGTTGATTTGATACATTCTTCAATCAAATGACCGGGCATTTTAACAATGCCGGTATTCCCTTTTTGATTGATTTTTGCTCCGCTGCCTTGAAATATTTCCAGGGCTTCTTCTGACTCAACCTTGACCCCGGTTTTTTCAAGCAGCTCAAGGGTTGCCTGGTGCAAGGTGTTGATTTCATCATCCGTAAATACTGACAGGGAAAATCCCGGGATGGTTTGATGCCCTGATTTTATTCCTTCCATAATTCCTCGAGGGGGTCAGGCTTTCCTTATTGTCGTTATTAACGACAATAAGGAAAGCCTGACCCCGTTATGTGTTTGACCCCGTTATGTGTTAAAATTCAGGTCTGGTTTTTTCAACCCCCAGATGACTTTCTGTTTCTTCCACAATGGCCTTCAGCTCAGCCCTGGCATCATCTGACAGAGGCGGAGGTGTGTGATTGGCAAGAATATGTTTTGCCTCTTCAGTGGATCTTTCATAAATATTGGTGGATCCCTGGGCCTTCCATTTGTCTCTGACCCTTCGATCAATTAATTTAGGGTGGGAAATGGATCTCATGTGGTCAAATGTTTCTTTCCGGGTGACAAAATCATTAAAGGATCCTACCTCTTTGATTGCATCAACTGAAAGTGTTTCATCATTCACAGGGATACCATTTACGCAATACATGATCATTTTGGCAAATTCATTGTCCATGACCAGCTGACCAAAATCAAATGTGACGCCCATTTCCATCATTCCCAGACCATAAATCAGGTTGGCACCTGCCAACGCTGTGAGCAGTCCGGAAAGGGTCTTTTCATGACCCAGCTGGGCATCGGAAACTTTGCTGTCGCCCTAGCCGCCGGCAACAAAGGAGGGCAGGCTGTTATACCTTGCCAGCCTGGCCACGGCCGCATTGATCATGGCGCATTCCGGAGCACCTACCGTTGCCGTTGCAAAGCGCAGATCCATTGCTGTTGTTGAGCTTCCGTACATGATGGGTGCCCCTTTGACAGTCAGCTGGCTCAGGGCCACGGAAGCCAGAAGTTCCGCATTATGGTCAACCAGGGTACCCGCCAGGTGGATGGAAGAGGATGCCCCTGCCATGGCCATGGTGATAATATTCACCATCATGCCTGCTTTGGCAGATTCCATTATAACCTCACAGGTATCTCCCACAAGCCTGAGTGGGCTGACCGGGCAGGTATGAAAAGATACCAGAGGTCTTTCCCGCAGTGCTTCTTTGCCACCGGCAACCACTTCAGCCATTTTTACGATCTGTCGGGCAAGATACCCGCTGAAAGGTCCGATCATGACATGCTTGGTGGTGTTGTTGAAAATGGCTTCCGCATTGTGGACCGGCGCTACTTCTGCCGGCACATTGTGTGCACCCATGGCCCGGTTATAAACAGAGATTTCACTTAAAAAATCACCTAATTTTGCAGATAGTCCCACATCCATTTTCGTGGGGGCTCTAAGTTTGCCTGTATCCAGGTCATTGAGTTGGATTCCTTCACCAAAATTGGTAAATCCCACCCGATTGTTTTCAACCACAAAATCGTCCTGGGGTCTGCGACCGGCCATTACGAATTTTGGAGGTGCAGATCGAAGGGTGTCTTCAATCAAATATGGTGGCAGTTTGACAATTTTCGATTTTTTGTCAATTTTTGCACCATTTGCATGGAAAAGTTCCAGAGCATCTTCGTTTTCAACAAAAATGCCGGTTTTTTCCAGGACTTCCAGGGTTGCCAGATGGATCTCACGGAGTTCATCATCTGTGAGGGTGTTTAAACTAAATCCGCCACTCCCCAGTCTTCCTGCTTTAATATTACGTCTCACAAAAAAACCTCCTATTCGGGGGGTCAGGCTTGCATAGTTTGTTACCCAGGCCTGAATCCCGTTTGTTTGTTATTTATTGTGCATGATTGCATCCTGCTGTTTTTTGGTTAGTCCCTGGAGAATCCTGTCAAGCACAACGGCAATGAATAATATGCCCAGGCCGGATTCTATGCCTACGCCCAGATCAATACGCTGGATACTGTATAAAATTTTGGACCCAAGGCCTCCAGCACCGATCATGGCGGCAACCACCACCATGGACAAAGCCATCATAACCGTTTGATTCACCCCGGTCATGATGCTGGGAATGGAAAGGGGAAGCTGGATTTTTAACAAAAGCTGTATGGGTGTGCAGCCAAAGGCTATTCCCGCTTCCGTCACCTCGTGGTCCACCTGCTGGATCCCAAGGCTTGTCAGCCTTACCATGGGGGGCAAAGCAAAAATTACAGTGGCAATAATACCGGGTACATTGCCAATGCCGAAAAACATAATTGCAGGAATTAAATATACAAAACTGGGAATGGTCTGCATGCCGTCCAGGATGGGCTTGAGTACCATGTCAAATTTGGGACTTTTTGCAGCCAAAATACCTATGGGCAGTCCGAACAAAACAGAGATGAACACAGCTGTCATGACCAGGGCCATGGTGCTCATGCCGATAATCCACAGATCCATGGCCCCAAGGCCGAAAAGGCAGGCAGCCGTAATTATGGCAACCCTGCGTCCTGCAACCAGGCCTCCGATTGTGGTAAGAACTATCAGGGTAACAGGCCAGGGTACCCAGACAAAAAGACTATCCAGTTGGACCAGCAGAAATTCAACAACCACTTTAATGGAGTCAAAAACCGATGAAAAATTTTCTGTCAGCCAGTTAACAAAAACTTCAACCCACTTGCCCAGGGGGATTCGTACGGGAAAATTCATGATTGCTCTCCTTAAAATTTAGGCTGACTGTAAAGACGTCAATATGGTTTCCCTGGGAACAATTCCCTGGATTTTACCCTGGTCATCAGTGACCACAAGTGGAACCTTGGTATCTGCAGCCTTATTCAGCAGTGATTCCAGAAATGTGTTGCCTGGAACACTAACCGTTGGAAAATAACTGGGGCGCTTGTCCTGGGGAATGTCTTCAAGGGATTTGGAAAATCCGTTGGTAGCGATAAAGTTGAAATAGTCCACTGTCTTCTTTACCCGCTGGTTTTCATCCAATAGAAAAGCAAATCGAAGGCCATTCTCATTCATTTTCTGGGTCAGTTCCTCGGTTGTGCAGCCAATCGGCAATACCCATTTATCAGGCTTCTGCATGATATCATGGGCTGTGATGAATTTGGTCTTGGGAAGATCCTGTACAAATTCTTCCACATATCCCTTTGCCGGATTCAGAACTATTTCGGCAGGTGTTCCCTGCTGTACAATGGCTCCATCCTTCATGATGGCAATGTGATTTGCAATTCTCAAGGCTTCGTGGAGATCATGGGTGACAAATACAATGGTTTTTTTTACTTTTTTGATTAATTTTACAAATTCATCCTGCATCTGCCTTTTAATGAGGGGGTCCAGGGCAGAGAAGGCCTCGTCCATGAGTAGGATTTCCGGGTTTGTGGCCAGAGCTCTGGCAAGTCCAACACGTTGCTGCATGCCGCCGCTCAACTCATAGGGGTAAGATTTTTCCCATCCTTTCAAACCCACCAGTTCCAGGGCTTCATAGGCTTTTTTTCCTCGTTTTTTTTTGTCCATACCTTGTACTTCCAAACCCAGAGCGGCATTGTTCACAAGATTTCTATGGGGCAGCAGGGCAAAATTCTGGAAAACCATACCGGTCTTTTGCCTTCGGACATTTCTTAAGTCCAGGTCAGAAAGGGCTGTGATATCCTGGTTGTCGATAAATACTTTTCCCGCGCTGGGTTCATGGAGACGGTTGATGCATCGCAGCAGGGTTGACTTGCCGCTGCCGGAAAGGCCCATGAGACAGAAAATTTCCCCTTCAGATACCTGGAATGAAGCCTTCTGGGTTCCCACCACACAGCCGGTCTTTTCAAGGCGTTCAACTTTGTTCATACCCTTGTACCGGTCCCAGTCTTTAATAATATTTTCTGACCCGGATCCAAATACTTTCCAGACATCTTCACATTTTATTTTTGGGCTTGTGTCATAAGCCATGGACATCCTTTCATCTATAAGTTTAATTTTTATTCAATACCCTGATCCCATAATTATGCCATGGCTCCCATTAATAAATTTTATCAAGTAAAGCCATGGCATCTGAATCTTATTGTACGTCTTTCAGCCAGGCGTTTACAATCTCAGGATTGTCAGCAACCCATTTTTTTGCCGCATCTGCAGGGCTCAATTTGGGGCTGTCCGGCAGGTCTGTTACCATGGCAATGAGGTTATTGACTTCGTTTATGGGGATGGACCAGTTTTTGAAAAATTTATAGGCTTTTGGAAGTCTGGTTTCCATTTTTTTGCTCATACCTACCCATACATTGCTGGGTTGAATTTCACAGGTAATTTTGCTTTGTTCAGGTTTGCCCGGGATAAAATTCCATTTGGCATCTTCATAGGCAGCCTCCTGGATTTTGACCAGGTCGTATTCGGTAAAAAGCCATTCAGGTTCCCAATAATAAAAGATGACTGGCTGTTTTTTAATCGTAGCTGATTTTAAGGTTGCAAGCCAAGCCCACTGCTCAACAGCGGAGGGCTCAAAGTCAAGTCCATAATCCCTGATTCTAATTGTATTTGCTTCATTGATTTTCCAAGAAGAAGGTCCCACCCAGAGATCACCCTTGCCATCGCTGTTTATGTCAAATATTTTTTCTTTGCCTTTTAAATCGGCAATGGTCTTAATTCCGTATTTTTCCGCAACATACTTTGGAATATACCAACCCTGGGGCGCACCAGGATAGCTTAAGACAATTTCGCAGCTTTTCTTTTCCTTGGTGTATTTTTCAATCCCTGCAATTTCAGGAGTTTCCCACATATCAGAGAAAACATCCACGTCTCCCTTGTCCATACCTACCCAGGTCACAGATCCAGAAAGCTGGGTAATTTTTACAGGAATATCCAGTTTGGTTTCAAGCACATGTTTCATGACCTGACAAATCACAGTAGAACCTGTCCAGCTCTGCTCAGCAATGATAACATTTTTTCTGGCAGCCCAGGAGGTCCCCATGGATAGAATCAGACTTGTGGTTATCAACAAGGCCAGCGCCAGATTTTTTTTAAATTTTGACATTTTTTTATCTCCATATTGTTTTTTTATTGAGAGTTAATTCAGGCTTTTGTATTTTTGTAGTTTTGGTGCACTCCCCTCCTTTTATATAAATTAAACATTATAGATAAGTTTTTATAGGATTAATCGTTTAAGTTAATTAAATAGATACAGCTTGTTTTGTCAAGAAGTAATTTAAAATTTATTAAGAGCAGGCAGGCTTGAGTTTTTAGAAACGAAGGCCAGAAAACCCTGTCCCAGTATATTACTTAATGAAAAAACATCTTGACAAGCTGGATAGATTTACTATAACTTATTATTTACTTAAACGATAAAGTTATTAAACGATAAAGTGCTTCAAAAAAGAAATGAGTTTACATGTAGATGCTTATGGCCCTTTACTTTAAATAAGGAGAAAACATGGCCCAGTATTTTAGCCGTATGGGTGACGGATCCCCCATCTCGGTGACCAAAGATGAAATTATGGCAGATCTCATCGAAGGAAGTGAGGATGCTGCCGATCGCGCCAGGGTGCCCGCGCTGTCCCAGGGGGAATATGAACACCTCCTGGATATATTCTGTGCTCCTCAGAAATTCATGAGCGTGGAAGCGGGAAAAGAAGTTATTTTGACCTATGATGCTGGTACGCTTAAAATCAGGCGTGTGGGTGTTAATGTGGATCGGATCCAGGCCCTGCAGATATATGAAAAACTGCTGGGGGCAGATACCATGGAATTGTCCCATGTGGATTATAGCTACAAGCCGGTAAAGCCCATAGCAATTTTTGAACAGCCAATCCTTGAACAGGCTCTGCTGGGGACACATGTTCCTTTGTTTTATGGTGCCCAGCCAAACCTCGGGCTTTACAGCCAGCCGGACGGTCCTTTTCCAAACCCGGCAGAACTCATGCCCATGGGAAAAATCAAGGAAGCCCAGGAATCCTACGAAGCCTCTGTTGAAGACCTGGTCAAGGATATTGTCTACGTGGCCAGCCTAATGTATGAGTCCGGGGCAGACGGCATCAACCTGGATACCACGGGCGCTGCCGGGGATGCTGATTTCCTGGCCTCTTTGATAGCCACGGAAAAGCTGAAAGAAAAATATCCTGACATGTGCATTGAACTTGGCATGGCTGGTGAATTTGTTTTAGGCATGCACAGCCAGCTGAAATATAAAGGTCATCGCCTGGCCGGCATGTATCCCCATGATCAATTAAAAATGGCTGAACTCGCAGGAGCAACCATTTTTGGTCCTGTGGCCAATACCAACACCAGCAAGTCCTCGGCATGGAACCTGGCCAGGACCATTACTTTTATGAAACCCGTGGGAGAACAAGCCAATATCCCGGTACATGTCAATATGGGCATGGGCGTGGGAGGGGTCACGGTAAATGACCATCCACCCATTGATATTGTATCCAGGTCTTCCAAAGCCATGGTGGAACTCTGCCGTTTGGACGGGCTGTAGGTTGGCGTGGGTGATCCCTTTGCCATGGCAATAACACATGCACATGCTTCTGGAATGGGCGGAATGCGGGGAGCCGGAGACCTGGTTGCTCGTATGCAAATGTCCAAAGGCATGAGAATAGAAGAAGCAAAAGCATATGTTGCCAAAAAATTGAATGTGGGTATTGAAGATCTTACAGATCCTGTTATTATGAATGAAGTGCGGACTGATCTTGGAATCGGTGTGATGACACCCCTGCCAGGTGTGGCCAAAGGCATTGAAGCCAAGTTCAACATAGCTAAAGCCCTGGGTATTGATATTAATTGTGTGAAACGGTTTATGGCTAGGACGTCGTAAACTTAAACATTAATTGATTTTGTATGCGGGGAGTGGATCGATATGAGATCGCATGGACTCTAAATCCATGTAGCCGGGTGCAACTCCCGGGCTTCCCGCCATTAGCTGAAAGTTGGCACATTTACAAGGAAAAAGAATTATGATAGAAGAATCAATCTTAAAACAAGCACAGCAGAGCATTGTTGACCAGGACAAGGAAAAGGCTTCTGAGTTGGCCAGGTTAATTATTGAACAAGGTCAGGATGCCATGGCGCTTATGACCCAGGGATTTATTCCAGGCATCAATGAGGTAGGGGATCTGTTTGGCAGGGGAACCCTTTTTCTGCCTGAATTGATCCAGGCTGCAGATGCAATGCAGGCAGTAACAGACATCATTAATATTTCACTGGAATCAACATCTCAAACTGTAAAGAAAACCAGTAAAATTCTCATGGCTACTGTTAAAGGGGATGTCCATGACATAGGGAAATGCATAGTGGTTTCTCTGCTCCAGGCCAATGGCTATGAAATTGTTGATCTTGGACGGGATGTTGACACTGACAAAATCATTGAACAGGCCATTGAACACAAAGTTGATATTATTGGAACCAGCTCTCTTTTAACCACCACCATGGGAAGACAGAAGGATTTGGAAGATGCCCTGAAAAGTGCTGGTTATAAAGATAAAATCAAGACAATGATCGGCGGTGCTCCTGTAACTGGAAGGTGGGCGGCAAAAATAGGCTGCGATGCCTATGCTGAGGATGCCCAGGATGCAGTGATTAAAGCAAAGGAATTATTGGGAGAATAATCATCCAATAAAATAATGAAAGAAACCTATTCCAAAAACAAATCAGATAGCCAGGTTACAGATGACCCTGCCAATAATAAAAGCAGGGTCATCATTCCTGTGGACATAAGATTTTCAGACACAGATGCCAATGGCCACGTGTTTTTTGGTAACTATTTTACTCTGTTTGACACGGCGTTCTTGAAATATTTAAAGGTTATAGGGTATCCATTTGACAGGTTTCTTCAGAACGATCTTAATTTTTATTATGTAGAAGCAAAAAGTCAGTTTAAATCACCCATTAAATTTGATGATGATCTGGATGTGGAAGTGTATATTGATCATCTGGGTAAAACAAGTTTTACCATTGGATTTGAGGCATTTAACAAAACAAGCAGCAGGATTGCTGCCCTGGGGAATATTGTGGCTGTGGTTGTGAATCAGAAAACTGAGAAGCCATCAGCTGTCCCGGATGAATTGATTAAGGCATTTTTATATAAAAGTAGTGAGATTTGAGTTGTGAGTAGTGAGAGTAGAATAAAGAACTTAGGACACCTTTGTTTATGAAGCAGGATAAAAGAAAACTTACACACTGGGCAGTTTTGGAAAAAGCTATCCAGGAAGATACTTTGTCAAGGCAGGAGATACTCTGTCTTTTGGAATCTGATCCCGGCCAGGAAACCGATCTTCTCTTTAAAGCCGCAAGGCAGCTAAGGGAAAAATATTTTGATAATAAAATTTTTCTTTACGGGTTTGTTTATAACAGCACCCATTGCAGAAACAATTGCAGTTTCTGTTATTATCGAAAGGATAATAATCAATCCCAGCGTTACAGCAAATCCAAAGCAGAAATTTTAGACATTTCCTGTAAGCTTGCAGAATCCGGGGTTCATCTCATTGATCTTACAATGGGAGAGATATTTTCATTGCATGGAAATAATTTTGAACAGGTTCAAAAACTCTGTGAAATTGTTTCTGAGATCAAGAATCAGACCCATCTGCCAGTCATGGTTTCACCCGGTGTTCTTCCGGGATGGGCATTAAAGCAGTTGGCCGGTTCAGGGGCTGACTGGTATGCCTGTTACCAGGAAACCCATAATCCTGAACTGTTTTCAAGGCTGAGAAAAGGACAGAATTTTTCTGAAAGGCTTGATGTGAAGAAAAAAGCCTCTGATCTGAACCTTTTAACCGAGGAAGGGCTTTTGTGTGGAGTGGGTGAAACCCTTGATGATGTCATTGATTCCTTTGAAGCCATTGGGAAACTGGGGGTTGACCAGACCCGGGTCATGGGGTTTGTGCCCCAGAAGGGAACTCCCATGGAAAACCATCCAATGGCTGATGTAAAAAGGGAATTGATCATACTGGCGGTTTTACGCCTGCTTTTCCCTGATAAACTTATTCCTGCCTCCCTGGATGTTGAGGGGATTAACGGGCTTGAAAAAAGACTTGAAGCCGGTGCCAATGTTGTAACTTCAATCGTCCCTGCAGGAAACGGCCTGGCCGGTGTTGCCCAGAATTCTCTGGATATAGAGGATTCCAAACGAACCGTTGTCCATGTGGGGAAAATACTTTCTTCATTGGGAGGTTATGAAATTGCCATGGCGGATGCTTATAAAACCTGGGTAAATCAAAGGAAAAAGCAAGAGTTTCTCCCTTTTGAAACCATTCAGGACCTTAAGGCAATGTAAAGGAATCCTTTTTTGACAAGACTTACGTCCAGCGATATAGACACTCTTTCCAATGAACTTGAGGATTTTGATGAAAGACTTTTGATGCAGACAGGCCATGATATGCTTGGAATAGCCTGTCATGGAGCCGGGATTTCTTTAAAAAATATTCAAAACACCAGTAAGAATTTGAATATAGCCCTAGTGACCATGACTTCGGGTCTTGGGAAAATTACAGGATTTGCCGGAACAATAGGAGATATTCTCAGTCATCTTGGTTTTAATGCCTTTGTCCCGGAGCAAACCGATGCAGCAGGCATTGCCAGTGCCATTGAAAGAAATGCAGATATCATTTTCATGGCGGATGATAACCAGTATATTGCCGTAAATTTACAAAAAAAATATTTGGTTGACAATATCCAGGCCACAGGAAAGGCATTTGCAGCTGCCCTGGATCTCATGGCCAAAGGGTTGCAGGGTCAAAAGGCATTGGTGCTGGGCTGCGGTCCCGTTGGAATGGCAGCGGCTGAAACCTTGATGGGATTTGGTGCCCATGTGGGTATCCATGACCAGGACATGGGAAAATGCAAAAAAAATTGCGCCATACTTGAAAAAAAATATTCAAAAAGAGTTGAACCTGTTCAAGATCTAAAATCCATTGCCAGAGACTATCGTTTTTTTCTGGAGGCAACCACTGCCAAAGGGGTAATACATTCTTCCATGGTGGGTCCCCAAACCTGTATTGCAGCACCAGGGGTCCCTCTGGGAGTCACGGAAAACGGTATAAAAAAAGCCGGTACCAGAATCTTATATGACCCGCTGCAGCTGGGAACAGCAGCCATGGCTGTTATGGCTGTTTCGCCCATGCTTGATCAAAAAAGAGAATAATCATGTCGGAAAATAAAAAACCACCCGCCAAAAGATTTTATAAAAAACGTATAGACCTGTTAAAACTCATTGAAAAGATAAAATTGTGGCCCTCCAGAACAGGGGTCCTCCATGGCATCCGGTCCATAGAAAATCATGACACCTATGCCATTATTACCACCCATTGCAATAAAACATTTTCAGCAAACAACTCCAGGAACAGCAGGGCTGCAAGGTGGGTTAGAAATAAATGGTTTCATAGTGTCTGCAAGTCCTGCCGCGTGCCTGACTGGAAACTTGAAAAATATTCTGCCACCCATTTTCGACGACATCATGGATCTATTTTATTGGATCCTGATAAAAAAGAGTAAAATCAATTCCCTGGCAGTGGTCCTTTTCTTTACAAAATAGGAATGCCGATACGCCTTATTTCATCTGCGGTCCTAAGGTGTTTTTAAAGATAGGATTTAGCCCCTTTATAATGCTGCTTGAAATATGGATTTTCAAGGTTTGCATATCTTACTTTGCGGCCCTTGCCCGGGGCATGGATAAATTGGCTGTTTCCAATAAAAATGCCTACGTGTAGGTTTGTTTTTTTTTCCGGGGTGGTAAAGAAAACAAGATCTCCTGGTGTGAGTCCTTTTTTGGGTACGGACCTTCCTTTTTTAAACTGGTTTTTTGCCGTTCTCGGTACCCAGATGCCTGCTTTGCTGTGGGTGTGAACGACAAGGCCGCTGCAATCAAATCCTATATCGGGTGAGTGCCCGCCCCATTTATATGGTTTTCCCAGGTTTCCAATGGCCTGGTCCACAATGGTCTGTCTTTTGTCTGTCAGTTTTTGGGGAAGATCTGGCTGGATCTGGGTTTCTTGTTGGGGTGGGATGTGGCTTGCTGGTGCCCGGTGTTGTCTGGTGCCGCAACCCAGGAGAAAAAGGAAAATAAGGGGGAGAATGAGCCTTGAGTCGGATTTTTCCATTTATTTATTTTATTGGTTAGGCTTTAGGGCAATGCTTCCTTTTTTGCTTACCCGGATAAGTGGATGCAGGGTCCCCGCATCAAGTTTTACGTTCAGGCTGAATGAAAATTTTTCCCGTTTCTGGTTTCGGACAAGGTCAGTAAAAAAACCAATACTGTTAAAAAAGTCCACAGAGGCATGGAGCAAAACATCCCCTTCGCCATAGGCTTCTATCATGGGTAGTTTGTTGGAGGCACCGGTGAGAATATTATGACCTTCCAGGTTCACTGTGTATGAGATTCCCTTTAGATCAAGGGCAGATCGGTTTGGATTAACAATGTGCAACCCGATTTCAAACTCTGGAACCATACCTTGCCCGGGGATTGCCTTAAAGGAAGTGATGCTGACACCCGGGCTTTCATAATCAGTCTGAAGTGTGGCACAGCCGTTCAGGAAAAATCCAAAGATAGCAATCAGGAGAATGGAGATATATCTGTTCATGATATCCTATCCCACTATATCCAGTAAAGACCCGAGGGTTTCTTCCTGGGTTTGTATGGCTTTTACATTGGCCTTGAATCCCTGGCTGGCTGAAATCTGCTGAACCATTTCTTCTGCAATATCCGTGTTTGACAATTCCTTGAGGGAACCATCATTTTTTAAGGGGTCTTCCACAAGAGGGCCGGAGGTGCTTGTGCGGGTGATTGTTGTGGCTACCTGTTTGTTCTCTGCCTGGGTGTTTATGGCCCTGCTTGCTTTGAAATCATCGGAAAGTGAATTGGCAACATTATTGGCACTGACTGATATCTGTTTTGAAAATGCCTGCAGACCAGATACGTTGCTTTGTATGGATAAACTCATTTACATTCTCCTTTAAAAAAAATTCCTAAAATGGTTTTAAGCAAGAAGTGTGCGAAGCATGTAAGGTTTGTATAAACCCTTGAAATTTAAAATAATAATAATCTTTCAGTTTCTCGAAAGAATAATTTTGTTTGTAAACTCAGCGTTAATTGTCAGGTAGTCTACCAAAAATTGGTATGAATGACAATTGTTTTGGGATTTTGTCCCTGGGTTGTTGTTTTGAATGCCAATAAAAAAACTTGTCTTTTATTTTTGAGCTGATACTAATTAATTGAATTTGAATGGATTGTAATTAATGTTTAATAACAGAGGAGGTCTGTGGTGTTTACCATTGATAATACAGTGATGCTTCTTGTGGATGTTCAGGGCCAGCTGGCCCAGATGATGTATGAAAAAGATAAATTGTTCAGTTCTCTTGAGCTGATGATAAAAGGCATGAAAATAATGAATGTTCCCATTATCTGGATGGAGCAGATTCCTTCCAAACTTGGGCCGACCCTGGGGCAATTATCCTCTCTCATGGAAGGGAATGCACCCATTAATAAATTTTCCTTTTCCTGCTGTAAAGAACCCAAAATTATGAATGCCCTCAAGGCATTGGGAAGAAGTCAGGTGTTGTTGACCGGTATTGAAAGTCATATCTGTGTGTACCAATCCGGACATGAGCTGTTGAACCAGGGGTATCAGGTCCAGGTTGCTGCGGATTGCGTTTCTTCCAGGACAAGGGAAAACAAGGAGATCGGTATTGAGCGGCTGGTCCAGTCCGGTGGTCAGATTACCAGTGTGGAAATGATTTTTTTTGAACTCATGCAGGAAGCAAAAGGGGATGAATTCAAGCAGATCGTAAAATTAATTAAATAATCCTTTGCCAGGGCTGAAGACCCTAAGACTGAAAAGGGATTTATACGGCCAGTTTAAATGTGCTGGTTTCTTTTTTGGGCAGATTGTTTACTTTGATATAGGAGTCTGAGGCCTGTTTCAGACCTCCAAAAGCCTGGGTTTCCCTGGATGCTGACTGTTCCTCTGCCCGGAGCATCATCATTTCAGAAAGGGCTTTTGAGACCATGGCGGTAGCCTGGGAAGCCACTTTTAAATCCTGGGCTGAAGGATTAGCAGGTGCCAGGGCAGCATTCTTAACCTGTTTCATCTTTTGCAGAGTGGCCTGGGGATCTCCGGGTATGGCTGAAGTGTCAATGCCGACTTCCCCAGCCACAGCATAGTTTTGCCCGTCCGGCCCACGTTTGTAAGTAAAGTTGGCACCCGAGGTGATGAGTCCGCCTCCGGCAGCCACATGGGCCATTTCATGCCTTCGAACCTCTGAATCCACCTGCTTCAGCTCAGTGACCAATTGAAGTTCTGCCCGGGTTAACTGGCTGACAAAACTATTGGTCCGCTGTTCTTCCTGTGTGTTGGAGGATATAGTGGGTTCGGGATTGGAGTCTGGGTTGGAAGTTGCCTTGGAAGTTTCTGAATCCTGGTAGCTGTTATTTTTAATGCTTGCAACCGGGTTAAGGGCTGTGCCTGTTGACTTTCCAATATTGTATTCAATCCCTGGTGGATAACTAGTAGGGGTGGCAGCATTTATATCCATGACAAACCTTTTTGATAAATCAAATTTATTTATTTGCAGATATTAGGAATATTATAGGGCCTTTAGGGCTGATTTTCAACCTTTGCCTATAAAATATTTATAAATTGTTTTGGAAAATGTTTTGTGATGGTTTATGGGGTGATAAACTGTAAAATAAAATTGACATATTCTCATTTTTAAGGTAATTTTGAAGATTCGTTCTGATTTTTATCCATTGGAGCGAGGTGTACTGTGTGTAGACATACAACAACTTGCTTCCAGTTTCAAGGATGGTCTTATGAGTCGAAAGGCAGATGTTTCCCGAAAAACAAAAGAAACCCAGATAGAAATTCTATTGGATTTAGACGGTTCAGGAAAAGCTGATATTTCCACGGGAGTTCCATTTTTTGATCACATGCTTACCGCTTTTACTGTTCATGGATTTTTTGATCTTAGGATCAGGGCAACGGGTGATCTGGAAGTTGATTTGCATCATACCATTGAAGATACCGGCCTTGTCCTTGGCCAGGTCCTGTATGAATCCCTTGGCGGAAAAGAAAAGATCATAAGGTTTGGCAACAGCAGCGTTCCCATGGATGAGGCATTGTCCTGTGTGACCATCGATCTGTCCAACCGCCCCTATCTTGTATATAATTTTCCTGATAATTTAAAATCAACCGGACCATTTGACGCTTATCTTGCCAAAGAATTTTTCCAGGCATTTTGTGTCAAAGGGGGCTTAAACCTTCACATAAATACATATTATGGTGTTAATGAGCACCATGTCCTTGAATCTGTTTTCAAGGCAATGGGAAGATCCCTGCACATGGCAACCAGGATCAATCACAGGCTTTCCGGGAGCCTCTCAACCAAGGGCAGCCTGTAGTCAGTTTTTTGGTTTCAAATAATTATAGATATGGTGGAAAATAAAAATGATAATCATACCTGCGGTTGATATTAAACAGGGAAAATGTGTTCGGTTATTGCAGGGACGTATGGAAGATACAACCCTGTATTCAGATGATCCCGTTAAAATGGCATTGCAGTGGCAGAATCAGGGCGCAGAGATGATACATGTAGTGGATCTTGATGGTGCCTTTGCAAAGGGAATCAGGAATTTTGATACAATTAAAGATATCCTGGCCAAGGTTAATGTGCCCATTCAGGTGGGCGGCGGGATCAGGGATCTGGAAACCATTGCCATGTATGTCAAGGCAGGGATTTCAAAGGTTATTATCGGCAGTGAGGCTCTGTATCATCCGGAACTGGTCAAAGAAGCCTGCCAGCAATTTGAAGGCAGAATCGTTGTTGGGATAGATGCCAGGGACGGGATGGTGGCTGTGGAGGGATGGAGCAAAACCTCCAGGACAAAGGCTGTTGACCTTGCCAGGGAATTTGAATCCTGTGGAGTTGCAGCCATTAATTTTACTGACATACACAGGGATGGCATGCAGACCGGACCCAATATAGAGGAAACAGCTGCCCTTGCAGATGCGGTTTCAATACCCATTGTGGCATCGGGAGGGGTCAGCAGTATTGAAGATATTGAAAATCTTCTCAAAATAGAAAACAGGGGAGTGACAGGTGTTATTACGGGAAAAGCCCTTTATGAAGGAAGTCTTGATCTAAAGGAAGCTTTGAGGATTTCAAAACCATAATTATCTTTACAGATGATTGTTGACATGACCAATTAAGGACTTAATTTATTGTTCTTGTATAACCGTTTGAAATTTTGGAGTTAACACCATACAGATGTATATACCTGAAGAAAAAATTTCAGAGATTCTGAACACTTCAGATATCGTGGATATTATCTCAGAATCGGTTATCCTTAAAAAATCCGGTCGAAATTTTTTCGGCCTGTGCCCCTTTCATTCGGAGAAAACTCCTTCTTTTTCCGTTAATGCGGACAAGCAGATTTTCCATTGTTTTGGATGCAGTGCTGGTGGAAATTCATTGTCTTTTGTGATGAAATATCACGGGATCACTTTTCCCGAAGCAGCCAGGATGCTGGCAAGAAAATACAATATTGTTATTGAAATAGAGTCAATTGATCCTGTTAAAAGAAAAGAAATTCATGTTAAAGAATCATTGTTCCGATTGAACAAACGAGTGATGGCCTTTTATTCAGGTTTTATCAACAACAGATCCCAGGGAGAGATTGTAAGAGAATACCTTGAAAAAAGGGGGATGACAAAGGATACCATTGATAAATTCCAATTGGGATATTCCCCTGATCAATGGGATTCTGCTGTTGGTTTCCTGAAAAAGGAGAAAGTTACCCGTCAGGTTGCTGGAAAATCCGGTCTGATTTTGGATAGAAAGCAAGGAAACGGTCATTATGACCGGTTTAGAAACCGTTTAATGTTTCCCATTTTTGACATCAATATGCAGGTGGCTGGATTTGGCGGTCGGGTAATGGATGACAGCATGCCAAAATATTTGAATTCTCCTGAAACACCGGTTTACAGCAAGGGAAGGATACTTTACGGCCTCCATGCTGCCAAACAATATTGCCGCAGGGAAGGGTCCGTTTATATTGTTGAAGGGTACTTTGACTTTCTTGCCCTGTACCAGCATGGCATTAAAAATGTAGTTGCAAGTCTGGGTACGGCATTAACACAGGAACATGTAAGAATTTTAAAGGGCTATGCTTCAAAAATGATTCTTGTGTTTGATTCCGATGATGCCGGTATCAATGCAGCCAAACGAAGCATACAGATTTTCATGAAAGAGGGGGTTGATACAAGGATTTTGGTTTTGCCGGGAAACAATGACCCGGATTCCTTTGTGATGAAGCATGGTC
>Ga0307988_1000186_pt1 | contig 48215 bp, 43 predicted proteins | sample EllFjometagen183_FD_203166 | JGI IMG/M metagenome (GOLD analysis project Ga0307988, IMG submission 203166) | Marine microbial communities from Ellis Fjord, Antarctic Ocean - #183 | ecosystem: Environmental > Aquatic > Marine > Unclassified | place: Southern Ocean | collected 2014-10-08 | reverse complement strand
TTAGTTTAACAGCGTCAATTTTGAATTGTTTTGAATAGCTTTTTCTTTTTGACATGTGGTACCTCCGAAAAGTTTTCTATTTATATCATGCTTTTCGGTGTGTCCGCTAGACCTATACCACTTCAAAGTTCCCATATCTGACAATATTAAAATTAGCCAACTCTATACCAACAGCACAACCAAAGAGCTTTCCTTCCTTAAGTTTGCGTATCCACTTAATAACTCCCTGAGCTGTGGTAGGCTTTGGCGATATTCCAAGGCTTATGTTTAGTTTTTGTCCTACATCAAAAGACTTATTGTAGTCAAGCAACAATCCAAGACCTTTGTTACTGAAATCTATTAGAAGACCATCATCAAAGAGACCATTAGTTCCAATGGTGGCTCTAGCTTGAATTGAACTGCGTTTGTATTTTCGGTTATCTTTGCCCTTCATAAGCCTAACCAATATCGGTACTTCTATTAAAAATACAAGTTTTAATCTGTTAGTATAATTAAGATTACTTCTGGTATCTTTAACAAATTAGAGGTCCTCAAAAGTCAACATAAGCGATAATAATTTAAACTACCGGTGTCACAGAAAATTTTTGTTAACCTCTAGTAACATTAACAGGTCATATTTTTACAGATTAAAAAACGCCCATAAATCATTTAGCATTATAACGCATTCGCATGCCATGCATATTGGAGAGCTGAATTTCGACCGCACTGAGTTCGTTTGGGAAGTAGACCCCCGAAATTCTCGCCCCCTGAATACTGACACCCTCTAGGTTGCAGGTTGTCAGATTAAGCCCCCTAAGGTCTGTCTGTCTAAAATAACTGTTGGAGAAATCAACGCCCTCTACATCCATACCTCGCAAATCAAGACCACGAAAATCCTTGCCTGACAAGTCACAATTCTGTCCTCGTGCCCGCAGCTCATTAAACTCCTTTATTTTTGATTCACGAAGCAGCATATACATATTATCTTTGCCTATAACCGGTTTTTCATCTTTCATCATTCCTCCTTAAAATTTATCCTATACTACAAACCCCAACACCAAAACAGATATAACATATTTTCAGTCATAAATATAAAAAAAGAGACGGCTTACACCGTCTCTTTAAAATCATTCCAGTCAAAATACAAGTTTACTTATCCAATGCTTTAAGCCTCTTTTTTGCCCAGTGGTGATTAGGATCAAGAGATATTGCTTTTTGATAATTTTTTTTTGCCTCTTCTGCGTGGTCGCTTTTATCATAGGCCTCACCTATACGGTAATAGATATCCGCCATTTCAGGCGCTTTTTTCAAAACCTCCCGGTAAACTGCAATCGATTTGTCGATCGGCGGCCGGGGCATACCGCTGGAAGCTTCATGCGCTTTTAAAAGCAGCACGTTAATATCATCCGGACCGAGCCTCAGTGCCCCGGCTGATGAACTCCTCAAGTCACCCACATATTTTAAAAGCATTGGAAACCTGACATAGGTTATCTTTTTTTCAATCAAATAATATTTTAAAATATACGCATTAAGATATTTATCATTTATTTCAAAAAGCTCCTCAATAATCTCAAGTGCCGTATCAACCTTCTCTTCACCTTTGCCACTTTTATCATACTCATCTTTGCTCATTATATCCAGACAGTCAGCTGCTGCAAAATATGCTTTTGCTGTATAATATAACAGATCTATATCTTCAGGTTTTTTATCTAAAAGACTTTCAAAACCATTTATAGTCTTTTCAATCACCTGCAGATTAAGTTCCTTAATCCCTTTTCCCATATCCAAGGTTAAGTCCTTTACAGACATCTGCGCTCCGGCTGAAACAACAAACAAAAAAAATATTGTAACGCTTAATAATACTCCGGATAATAACCGTTTCATAATTTCCTCAGCAAAATTAGTATTTAAGGAAGTTTTATTTTTCTTTTTGCAGGATCATCCTGCTCCAGATATAAAATTGCCACATTACCTATATTTCCCGCACAACAGCTTTCTGTTTTTTCTTCAATTTCAGAAATAATTTCTTTCTTTTTATCTTTATAATCAATAAATTTAATTTTTATCAGTTCATGATCATTAAGGGCCCTCTTAATATCGCTAATCACCGTACCTGACAAACCCTGCTTACCAATAAAAACAATTGGACTCAAACCATGAGCCAATCCGCGAAGATATTTTTTTTCACTTCCTTTGAGCTTCTGCAAACCAATCTCCTCTTCCATATAAGACATGTAGTATTTAAAAACCGTTACCCACTCTCCATAATAAATTACTAAAGCATCTATTCATCAAGCAGACTGTCAGACCTGCTTACATTTTCAGCACTTTTCTTCTGCAAGGCACGCGCCTTATCCAAAGGGCTTTTAATACTTTCTGCTGCTTCCCTTCCGGTTCTTTCTGTAAATTCTTCAATTGTGCCTTTTCCCGGTTCGTTATTTTCTGTTGAACAGGCAGAAAATATAAATACTAAAAGAACTGTAAAAAAGATATGAATCAATATTTTTTTCACAAGAATCCCTCCATTTAAAATATTCTAGAAATTAATAAAAAACAAAACCGTTTATTAAGTTTCAAAAGTTATATAAATAATAAAATATACCAGGTCTAATATAAAAGCAAAAAAAACCCCCCTGGCGAGGGGGTACCAGGGGGAAATAGAGAGGAGTAGGATAAAGATTCAACTCCTATTTAGTATTTAACATACCTTAAAAAACAGTCAAGCCCATAAGATGATATTTTATTCATCGGATATACCAATATCATTAATTGAAACATCCTTATAAACAACGGTTTCTTCTCCAGTTTGTCCCAGACGTCTGTCTCTTTTTTCAATCTCTGCCTGACAACTAACACAATATTTTGCAAAAGGCAGTATCTTGAGACGCTCTTTTTTTATCTTTTCATCACACTCTTCGCACCGGCCATATATCTTATCCTCAATCTTTTTAATGGCTTCATCAATTCCTTTTATTTTCTCACGTTCCCTCTCTCCAAGCATATGATACATCTGCCGATCTTTTTCAATATCAACATCATCATAAAAATCACCCACATCTCTTCCAGCAACATCTCTCTGGGTCTTTATTCCTTCATCTATTTCTTTTAGAAGCTCCTGCCTCATCTTAAGCAGATTACTTTTCAGCCTTTTTGACATAACATGTTTCCTCAGACAATTATTGTTTAATATCGAAAAATGAAGGTGTTATATATTATTATTCCTTATTTTTGTCAATAAAAATTTTAAAGTCCCAGTATTACTTGTCTTTTTACACAGTTAATTTATAATTAAACCTAAATATTATACTTAAAAGGCTTAAGAAGATGTCTGTAAAACAAGACTTAAAAGATCTATCTCTTAACGAACTTGAAGATTTCATATCCACATTTGGAGTAAAACCTTACCGTGCGAAACAGATATTTATGTGGTTATTTCAAAAACATGCCCACAGCATAGACAGTATGACAGACCTTTCAAAAGACATTAGAAGAAAACTTTGTGAAAACAGCTATGTAAGCCATCTAACCCTTAAGAAAACAGACCAGTCAAAAGACAAGTCAAAAAAATTCCTGTTTGAAACCTCTGATAATAATGGTATTGAAAGCGTTTTAATCCCGGAAAGAAACCACTACACCCTATGTATTTCAACGCAAATAGGCTGTCCAATGAAATGTACGTTCTGCTATACCGGAGAAAAAGGCCTCAAAAGAAATCTTTCAGCCTCAGAAATACTAAATCAGGTCGGCACAATTTTAAAAACCGGTGAATTTGAAGACAAGCTGCCAAATATTGTATTTATGGGAATGGGTGAACCTCTTTCAAATTATAACAATACAGTTAAAAGCATTCAAACTCTTTTATGCCAGTGGGGGTTCAATTTTTCACACAGAAAAGTAACTGTTTCAACTGCGGGACTGATTCCCCAGATGAAACAGCTCGCAGAAGACCTTCCTGTTAACCTCGCAATATCCTTAAATGCACCAAATAACAAAATCAGAAACAGGCTTATGCCGATTAATAAAAAATTTCCAATTGAAGAACTTATAAACACTGCAAAAAATTATCCCATCTCAAAACGAAAAAGAATTACCTTTGAGTATATACTCATAAAAGACATTAATGATTCCGATGAAAACGCCCATGAACTTACCAAACTCCTTAAAGGCTTTCCCTGCAAGATAAATTTGATACCTTTCAATGAACACCCGGCCACAACTTTCGAACAACCCGGTGAAGACAGAATAACAAGATTTCGCGCGATTCTCCTCAAGAATAAATTTACCGCTCCCATAAGAAGAAGCAAAGGGTCAGACATTGCTGCTGCCTGCGGTCAGCTTGGCAAAAGTATTGGTTAACCAATCCTAATGCTTCAAACAAATCTTCTTCTACAGTTGAAGGCCACTTAGTTCTAAAAAACTAACAGACTAAATGTTAAGAAGGAAACAACAGAAGTGTGATCAATAAGCTTTTCAAATATTAAAAAATTGCGGTAGATGTATCAAATAGATTTTCAATTAAAATATGGACTGCTGCTGTCATAAAAAGCAGCGGGAACGAGCCTATGAAAAACAACGACCATTCTTAAAATACAATCAATCTTTTGCCGGTATTTCTGTACTGTTATCCTTCAAAACATCTTTGTACTCCGGCATAATCATAATGTACCTCCGATAAAATTCTGGGTTATAAGCAGTGCTGGGAGGGATATAAGGAGGAGAGGCCTTTGTCTGTTTTCTTGCTTCAATTATATCTTCAAAAGAAAGATCTCTTGGTATGGAAAGAACCTGTCCAGGATAAACAAGCTGAGGATCACGCATTTGATCACGGTTTGCCTTATATATAAGAGGCCACATATACCTGTCATTAAATATCTCTCTCCGCTGGGCAATATCTATCAAAGTCTCACCCTTTTTTACTTTATAAGTTACAGGATATATTTTTTCAAACTCTTTCATGCGCAAACTGGCAGCTTTGACCTGCGACTCAAGCTTAATCTTTTCTGCTTCTTTTCTTGCTTCCAATTTAATTTTTGCAGCTTCTTTTTTTGCAAGGTCAAGAATTTCTGCTGCTTTCAGCCTGCTCACGGCCCTATTCTTCTCTTCCTCCAGCAAAATTACTTTACCTTCTTCCATAAGCTCCGGAATCTCAGCAAGTTTCTGATGCGCTTTCTGGACAGAATCAAGGGCCTGCATATAGTGTCCATCCTTTAACTGACTTCGCCCATCATCAATGAGTCTTTTTATTTCAATAAGAACCTGCGGTACATATTTCTTCTCAGCACCATTCTCATAGCGACTCCAGATTTCCTCACCTTTATAAAGCAGCCTCTCAACAAGGGCGTTTACACGAAAGCGCTCTTCTTTACTTTCCTCAAGAGCCTGTTCTCCGATATTTTCTGCTTTCTGTGCCAAAGATTTTGCAATACTAAATTTTTCAGTACTCATCATACGTTTTGCTTTTCTAAGTTCCAGTTGTGCCTCAAGGTACGTTTCAGGAGCATAAACAGGGGCATCAATTTTCCTGGCTTCATAAATAACAGCTTCTGCATCCCTTATCTGATGATAGCTTGAATCTCTGGAAGAAGCACAACCGCATATTAATATAAATATTATTAAAATGATATATTTTGACATATTTTTAACTCACATTTTTATTTTATTTGTTGTTTAAATTTAATAGCAAAACAATGCTCTTGTCAATAGGCTAATTTATTCTTCTAAATACAGATTTTGCACATAAAACTCAATTTTTCAGGCAATTAATAGAGTATTCCGTACCGTCTGTTTCAATCTCAATAGCTCCTCTCAGGTCTGTCCTTATCACTTTTGAACCGAGCGCACCATAAATATTTAAAAAACTTTCTGCAAGTTCTGTTTTTTCACCAAACAGCCTGCAGCTAACAATCGCAAAATCAGGTGAAACCTTTTTCAAAAAATTTTCTTCAATTGAACCTGAACTGCCATGATGAGGCACCTTTAATATATCAGAAAAAAGGTTTGGAACTTTTTCTTCAAGAACTTTTTCTCGATCACTTAATATATCCCCGGTAAAAAGAAACGAGACCGATCCAAAAATAAGCCTGATAACAAGAGAATTATTATTCAAATCTTCATACGAACCTGAAGAAAACAGATCATTTTTTTCAAAAGGACTTATTATCTCAAGCTGTACCCCATCAATTACCCTGACCGGAGAAGCATTCGAACATATTTTCATTTCCACATTATTTTCCTCAGCCGATTTAATAAGCCTTCTGTAAAGTGATAAATGTGACTTTTCACCATTGTGCCACAACTCGTCAACTTTGAAATTTTCCAGTATATAAGGCAATCCTCCCATATGATCCATGTGGGGATGACTTAAAACTGCATAATCAACCTTTTTAATTTTTTTCTTATGCAGCACTGGAGCAATAATTTCTTTTCCCACATCAAAACCACCGTCCCTGAAACCGCCTCCGTCAATTAACATAACCTTCCCCTTTGGAAATTCCACAAGAGCAGCATCTCCATTCCCTACATCAAGAAAAGTAACCTTTAACGGACCCTTCCTATTATCATTATAAAACCCGACCGTCAGTTCCACTAAAACAAAAACTGTTGCTATCGCACAGAAAATAACAATTTTTTTTCTTTTAACAAAAACTGGAAACAGCATAAGCAAAGCATAGTAACAAAATATTTCCCAAAGCGCAGGAATAGAAACAAGAATTTCCCATGAGCATAAATCCGACCAGACCTTTGAAACCCTAAGAAGAATATCAATAAACACACCAGCCCATTTAAATAAAAAAATCGAAGAAGAACAACTAAGCGGCAAAAAAATAGTTGCCAAAAGACCTACGGGAATAATAATAAAACCAACAAAAGGCACAATTAAAAGGTTTGAAATAAAGCCTGTTAATGAAACCCTGTGAAAAAAAATAATAATAAGCGGAGCTGTTCCAAGTATTGCTGAAGCAGTTGCAGAAAATGACCCAAAAATCCAATTTAGAAAATTAGTTTTAATCCAGTTCCTTTTTTCTGGAAACATCTCGTCTTCATTTTTTTTAAACATCTCCTTCATTGCGGGCACAAGAATAATAATAAAAAATACCGCTGAAAAAGAAAGCTGAAACGACACTTCATAAATTGAAGTTGGCATTAAAATCAGAATAACAAGTCCGGCAGAAAAAAGGATACTCAAGATATCCTGTTTTCTGCCAATAAGAAGGGAAACCATATATAAAAGAACCATTAATGCGGCTCTCAGAGTCGGCAGTTGAAAACCGGCGATTAAACAGTAAAACAACACCGGGAAAATAGACAAAAAAACTGAGCACTTAAACACATCAACATACAAAAGGACCTTATAATAAATTTTGAGAAGAAAATTAAATAAAAGATAGGAAATAAAAGCGACAATCCCCACATGAAGCCCTGAAATAGCAAGCAGATGCGCAGTACCCAACTTTATAAATTGCTCCCTGACTTCAGGTGGTAGCGTACCTTTATCACCAAGAATTAGAGCCTTGAGCACATCTCCTGCAGGGGAAGGAACTACATCATCAATAATAGAACGTATTTTTATCCTGTAACTGTCCGCTTTAAGAAAAAATAAATTCCCAAAACCTTCACCTGTTTTAGTTACACCGGAATCATCCTGCAGAAATGCTGTAACAAAAACATTTTTAAAAGAAAGATATCTTACATAATCAAAACTTCCAGGGTTATTAAAATTTAAAGGCTTTCGAAGATAGCAGAAGAACCTTACCCTGTCACCATAACAATAAACCTTCTCCTTTTCTTTAATCGACAACATCAAACGACCGGAAAGAACATAAGATCTATCTCTGTCATGAAGAGATAGATCTTTTAAGTACAGCTTAACTCCCTTGCTAGTCATAACAGGATTGCTGTCTATTACACCTTCAATGTTAACTCTCTTATTCCCGGTATAATTAACAAGATGAGAATCATCAAACTCGGGATTTATGTATGGATAGATAAAAAGAACCCCTGACAGGAAAAAAACAAGGAACGATATACCGGTAGAAAAGGCTCTTTTTCTCTTATAGAAGGCAACGATATAACAAATCAAGGCTCCTGAAAAAAATAAGATGATATTACCAAGGGGAAGAGTAAAGTATGAAGGGGCAATTAGGCCCAGACAGTAGCATATGACAACAGGGATTAAGGGCCTTTTTATCATAAGCAAAAAATCTATTTCAGATTTAAAGATAGACAGGTTTTTTATTGATGAGTAAAATCCTGAGAAAAAGAATTAACTGTTTTTTCCATCCCTTTTTCTACTGCAGTGCATTCAAGGTTTTCAATAATAAGGATATCTCCTATTCTTCGGGCAATCAACTTCCAGAAAAAAGAATCGCCAACCTGCACTACAAGCGGCAACCCGTTAAAGTTAAGAACATTTTTCGCTATTTCCATTGAGCTGTTGTCCTGAAAAACAAGAGAGGTTTTCCCTTCCCGCTGAACAGACACCAGATATATATTTTCATCTATCTGAAGTCTGGCATTTTCTGGAATCCTGTCATCTGAAACAATCTTTAAAAGCAGCAATCTTGCAGACGATAGACTATTATAATTTTTAAACTCTGAAGATGCCACCTTTTGATACGCAGCATCTAATTCAAAGTTCCATGATATCCGGGAAAGCGAGTCATCCCTTCCTGAAACTGAAGCAAGCGCCTGTTCATCCGCACTGAAAACTTTTGGCACGGATGTCCTCTGATCTCTTAAATAATCAAAAACAGGATAAGATGCCTCGACCGGAATCCAGCCTGCACCGGAAATCCAGGCCTCAACCCAGACATGTCCTTCCATACTCATGATCATCCTAGAAGGAACCTTTGCCGCCCTTAAAAGAGAACACACCAGCCTCGATTTAGAATGCTGATCTCCGCTGCCTCTCTTTAAAACATCATATACATTCTTGACAGCATGCCCGGCCTGACCGCTATTCTCCTCAGCATCCCTAACTATCTGGCTATCAGATACCAGGTGCTGCATGAATTTTGAATAAACAATATCGTTCACAGTCTTATACATATCATTTTCAGCATCTCTACTGACAATTGTTCTCAAAAGATTTTTAATTTTCAGATCATTACTTGGAATAAACTTTCCAGGCAATAAAAATGATTTTAGCTCCTCAGGATAAACTTCAGGAAAAGGGTACTTTAACCTTTTATCGAGAGTCGAATTGTTTTGAGAGCTAAAAACACCTCCCGAAACTAAAAATTTTGCCTCTTCGAAAGAACCGTTAAAAATTATCTTAAAATCACTTTTTCTACTTCCAGAAATCTCATAGTCAAAATCATTAAAATTAAAACTATTGTCAGCCCAAAATGCAGCATAAAACCAGCGTTCTCCTCCGGAAGAAAATACTGGAAGAGACAAAGAAAGATTCAAATTATTCAAATGTCCTGCTGCTCTTTTCCAGACAAGCGCTGATTCAAAGGGAAAATATGAACCCCTCCCGAAAGCAGTAGAAAACCCACTTTCAAAACCATCCCTTTTTCTTTTACCAGAACTAAAAGACCCTGCCACACTGCAAAGACCTGAAGAAGTAGCTATCCACACAGTTCCGGAATCGTCAACAAGCAAATCGTTTATTCTATTATCAATCAAAGAACTGTTTCCAGTATGAAACCTTGTCCACATCCCGAAACTGTCCAGTTTAAAAACGCCTCCGTTCTCAGTAGCAATCCATTTATTACCTTGCAGGTCAATCACCATTGTAGTAGGAACAAAACTTCCAAGAGAACTGTTTCGTGAAGTATATGACATCCAATTCTGCCCATCATAAGCACTGACACCCTCTGTTGTAACAAACCATATCCTACCTGATTCTTCTATTTTGATTTCACGGACACAGTTTCCAATAAGCCCTGAATTTATTTTTGAAAAATGCAGCCAACTACCTTCACGGTCAAGCCTGCTGACTCCATTATCGATTGATCCGAACCATATATTGCCGTCCCTGCCCTCTGTAATATTAAGAATTTTATTGCTGCATAAACCACCGGAAACTCTTAGGTATTTTGCCCAGATAAACTCTGAATCAACACAGGTTATTCCATTTCCCCACGCTGAAATCCATTTCGTATTTTCTTTATCAATAAAAATAGCGTTTACATTTTTTCCCGGAAGCGGACTGTTGCCGGGAGTAATTCGGGTAAAAAATCCTTTTCTATCAAGAACGGTTATTCCCTTCCCGGTTGCAATCCATACAGAACCAATGTCAGTATTCAAAACTTGTTCACCTTCAACCGGTTCGAAAACTATATCATTAACTGCACTGTTGCTTAACCCCTCCCCCACTCCGTAGGAAACAACTTCATGTGTGCCTGAAAATATGGTTACACCACCAGAGGATCCATTGTCCACACTATGTGATCCCAGCCACAAATACCCACCGGGATCAACAGAAAGACTTTTAAGGTTGGTTTTTGACAGGCCGTTTTCAACATCATAAACAGACCAAAGATAGGGAGCCGCATACAGAGGCAGGGAAATCATTAAAAATAAAAATGCTGCGGACAATATATTTATAAACCTATTAAACATAACAACTCTTATATAGTAAGGTTATCCCAAAATATCAGGCAAGTACAGAGTCTCCGTATAGCCTGAAACAATTTTTATTTTAAGAACTTTTCAAGAAAGACAGACAATAACAATTCCTAGCGCTTTACCAAAAACCAAAAGCTTTAAAAATATTAAGCTTGGCTTTTTTACTGAAGTTGGCTTATCAGTTCAGGAATAATTTTGTGCATATCGCCAACCAGGCAAAAATGGGCCGTCTGGAAAATAGGCGCTTGAGAATCTTTATTAATCGCTATTATTACATCAGAGCTCTGCATTCCGGCCAGATGCTGAACAGCGCCTGAAATACCGCAGGCAATATATATTCTCGGTTTAACTGTCTTTCCTGTCTGCCCCACCTGGCGATCATGGTCTATCCAGCCCAAATCCACCACTGCCCGGGAAGCCCCAACTTGGCCTGAAAATAAAGAGGCAAGTTCTTCAAGCATCATAAAGTTTTTTTGATCCCCAATGCCTCTTCCCCCGGAAACAATGACTTCTGCTTTCTCGAGCAGCACGCCCTTTTTCTCTTTTTTGACCCGGCTTAAAATCTCAACCAAGCTGTCTTCGTCAGCCTCAACAGCGGAAACATTTACTACTTCGCCCTTCCTTCCGGAAAAAAGATTCACTGCCATAACACCCGGACGAACAGTTGACATTTGAGGTCGATGACCCGGAGTTGTTATGGTAGCCATAATATTTCCACCGAAAGCAGGCCGGGTCTGCAACAGTAAACCATCATCAGAAATCTCAAGGCCTGTACAATCGGCAGTGAGCCCTGTCCTGAACCTGTTTGCGATTCTTGGGGCAAGGTCCCTTCCAAAAGTTGTTGCGCCCACAAGAACAACTTCGGGCTTATGCTCCTCAATTATTCCTGAGATGATTCGTTCATAAGGAATGGTCCTGTAGTAATTTAAGAATTTTGCCTCTGAAACAAAAACCCTGTCCGCACCATGCTGAATCAATATATCAGAGAAATTTTTAATATCAGCACCAAGAATAATTGCTGACACAGCCGCTCCCCTTATATCTGCAAGTTCACGTGCCTTACCTAAAAGTTCTAGTGTAACCGGCTGCAAAATACCTTCACGCTGCTCAGCAATAACAAAGACATCTTTGTACTTTCCAATATTATGAACAGGACCCTTCTTTGTACCGGTTGACTCTATAGCACCAACCTTACATACATCAATACATGCTCCGCAGTTTGTACAAAGGTCTGTTAATATTGGAATCTTATTCTCTATCCGTATGCCGCCAAACAAACATGCCTTTTCACACAACTTACATGCGATACATTTTTCTAAGATAAGTTTTATCATAATTTTCTTTTAAAATTCTGTTATCAGTTATCAAACAAGCTGAAGATCTTTAAGCTTATCAATAAGTATTTTTGCCATCTGTTTTTCATCACCCTTAATAATTTCTCCACTGGCGCTGCGATTCGGCTCAAATATTTTTTTTACACCAGTTGGCGAAGCCTGCAATCCAAGCATTGAACCGGGAATTTTTAAATCCTTCTCGCTCCAGCGTTTAATCAGAGTACCGTCACAGGCATTTACCACATTGCACAAAGAAGGATAACGAGGCTGGTTAATCTCTGAAAGCACTGTCACCAGAGCAGGCAGTTTCAACCTAACCTCCTCAACACAGTCCTCAAGACCTCTTTTAATAATAGCGCTTTCACCATCAATTGAAATATCCTCAAGGTAAGTCACCTGGGGCAACTCAAGAAAGCCGGCAAGCTGAGGCCCGACCTGTGCAGTATCACCGTCAATAGCCTGCCTGCCGCAGATAATAAGATCAAATTTCCCAATTTTCATCACTGCCCTTGACAGGATAAATGCTGTTATCAGCGTATCAGAACCAGCAAAAGCCCTGTCAGAAAGAAGAATCCCTTCATCAACACCCATTGCGATCACTTCTTCAAGCACTTCCTCTGCCTGAGGAGGTCCCATGGTAAGAGCTGTAACAACACCTCCATACGTCTCTTTAAGCATTAGAGCTGTTTCAACAGCATTCCTGTCTTCTGGATTTAAGATACTTGGGACACCCTCTCTCACCAGAGAATTTGTCTTCGGATCGATCCTGACTTCTGCCGTATCCGGTACCTGTTTCACCGTAACTATTATTTTCATTATCTCCCTCAAAATCTGATTTCTATCCCTTTCCCTCAAAGCGGGATTTTCATCAGGATGGAAAAAATTACTAAATGATTAACTCTGCTATTCCTAAGTAAAATAACCCTATAAAGAAGAGTTTATCAACTTATCGTCTGTGATCATTTACTTTAATATATCCCTGGCGATTATCAACCTCTGAATCTCTGAGGTTCCTTCATAAATCTCAATTACTTTTGCGTCTCTGAAGCACCGCTCCACCTTGTAATCTTTCATACAACCGTATCCACCATGGATCTGAACTGCTTTGGTCGCGGCACGCATGGCAACTTCTGATGCATAAAGCTTGGCCATGGCTCCTTCCGTTGAAAAAGACTTACCTTCATCCTTTAAAAAAGATGCTTTAAAAATAAGGTTTCTTGCCGCTTCTATCTCAGTTGCCATATCAGCGATCATCCACTGAATGGCCTGAAAATTTGCTATGGGTTTACCAAACTGTTGCCTGTCTTTACTATAATTTACGCAGGACTCCATTGCAGACCCTGCCACCCCGAGCGCCTGAGCTGCAACACCCACCCTTCCAAAACTCAAAGCCTTTAACGCTGCTCTTAAACCCGTACCCGGCTCACCAAGAATATTGGCGGCAGGAACAACACAGTCCTCAAAAATAAGCTCACAGGTATCAGAAGCTCTAATTCCCAGTTTATTTTCCTTCACCCCGGCAGTAACACCCTTAAAATCCTTTTCAACAATAAATGAAGTTATCCCGCGCCCCTTCTTTTTGCGATCTGTTGATGCCATCACAATGACCGTATCAGAGTTCTTCGCGCTGGTTATAAACGTCTTGGTACCGTTTAAAATATAGTTATCCCCATCAGGCTCTGCTGTTGTTTCAATTGCGCCAGGATCAGAACCCGCATTAGGCTCTGTCAGGGCAAAAGCTCCCAGTTTTTTTCCGGTTGAAAGATCGGTCAGATATTTCTTTTTTTGCGCATCGGTTCCAAGAAGGTATATCGGATAGGCACCCACAGAATTATGTACAGCAACGATAATTGCTGTTGATGCGCAAATTTTTGCCAACTCCTCAATAATAAGTACATAGCTTATACCATCAAGACCGCATCCGCCGTGCTCTTTTGGAATACTGATTCCCATAAAACCAAGTTCACCAAGCTTCTTGATCGCGTCAGTTGGAAACTCGGCTTTTTCATCCCATTCCTGCGCAAAAGGCGCCAGTTCAGTCGCAGCAAATTCTCTGGCAATCTTTCTTGAAAGCTTCTGCTGTTTTGTAAGGTTAAAGTCCATAATAATATTTTATTTAAGGTTGATAAAATTGAAAAAGTTACAGGCCCCAAGCATTCGGCTGAAACATATTTAATTTATGATGATATTATATAAGGTTATCGATGTCCATAACAAATTGGAACAAACCTGTCCGCAAAACTTATGAGCAACACAGAGAAAAAATATTTAGGGACTATCGGCTAAAAGAAGAATATTTTTGACGCTCGCAAAAAAAACTCTAGAAGGAACCCGTGGTTTTTTCAACATATTCAACAGATTCTGTCATGAGCAGACTTATATCACCAATTTTCAGATCAAGCTCTTTTACAGCCACATCATTAAGAGGATACATGGCACCGTCCATTCCTGCTCCCAGACCGCACAACAGAACAATTGCATCCGCAATATGAACAATAAACGCAAGGACACTATTATTAGCCCCGGTAGGATCATGATGGTATCTTATGGCGGTTATTATAGTCTCCGGAATCTGCCACTTTCTACAAACATCTGCTGCAATTTCCGAATGATCAAAACCAAGAATACTCTTTTCAGCTTCTAAAAAGGTCTTTTCTCCGGATTTTAAAAATTCTCTAAATTCCTCTTTTCTTTCGTTGATATAAGGATCAAGAATAAGCTTTCCTGAATCATGCATCAATCCAGCTGAAAATGCATCGTCGGCAAACCGCGGGGCAACCCGAAGCGCAATTTGCCGTGCACAAAAAGCTGTTGCAAGTGAATGCTGCCAAAGATCACCCGATGAAAGCTCATAGCCTTTAAGTTCTGTTCCAAGCAGACTTGAAGTACATGCCAGAGTTAACAGTTCGTGCAGTGTATCCATTCCGAGGACAACAGATGCCTGCTGAACCGACTTTACGCTACTGCTTACCCCGTAATGTGTCGAATTGGCAATCTTCATCACCCGGGCAGCAATTGCCTGATCGCCCTCTATGACTATTGCCAAATCTTTAAAACTGGACGCTTTATCAGCAATTATTTTACGGCCTTTATGTGCGACCTGAGGCATTGGCGGAAGATCTACAACCTCTTTCAGGATCCTGTCCTTCAGCAAGTCTCCAAAAAGCTTTTTCTTCTTTGTAAGATCAATTTCCACAGTTCCATTACATGCCTCACATGAAAAAACAACATGCCCATCGTTTTCCTGCAGGCGCTCATCAGAAACATCATATTCTTTACAGCATTTATTACATAAAACTTTCACTTTTAGTCACCCTTATGAATATAAGTTAAATATTCCATGTTTATACCAAGCAGGCACTTCATCAAATTTATATTAATATATAAACACATATTTTTTATATTTTAAACAAAAAAAAAGGCCCGGGATTAAAAACAATCCCGGGCCTTTTAATTTTTAACTAACTAAGATAATTCAGCTATAAGTGAATCAAAACCACCCTTCATGGCAGCCTTGGCACCTTTCGCATTGATAATCTTCTTTTCCTGAAGAACATCAACAAGCTTTGAAAAACCTTTGAGCATTACGGCTCTGTGCTCAGCGTCATCAATAACCTTGCCATTTTTCAGAAAATTAAGAACGTCAATCATCTTATCTGTCATTTCATTAAACTTCTTGGCCTGAGCCTTTGTCATAACAGCCATATTAAATGACCTCCTTTCAGCCTATTTTACCAGAATTTAATAATACCATTTCTTCTTCTTTTTCTCAGTTTCAGACACATACTTGCTTCTAAGCGGAGCAAGATCCTTGGCAACATAGTCAAGGCCAAGCTGTTTCAGCTTGCGGTCTGTTGGGAAACCGGACTTCGGATCCCAGTCACGATACCTGTAATACTGCGGGAGCATATCGTTCAGCGGAAAAGTCACACCAACATTAGTCTGATAATCAACACCCTGAGGCATCGGCTCTTTCAGGAAACGCTCGGGAACTGTGTCTTCACGCGAACCGGACATACAACGGTTCCAGTATGCACGCTCAAGATTATAAACACGCTCACCGACTTCCTGAAAATCTTCTTCAGTAAAATCAAGACCGGTTACTGCGTTTAAGTACTCTACCTGATCAGGTGTCAGAACAGCGTATGACCAATGAGTTGTAAAACAGCAAACATTCAGGCAATCTGTAGTCGCCTTCTGGTTTTCTTCATAGTAAACCATGTAAGGTTTAGAATTGATGGTAACCGGTTTGCATGCACTTTCATCACCAAGAATCTGAGTATTCAGGCCCGGATAGAGAGCTCCTGAAAGCTCAAGACAGCAAAGAGATCTGAGATGATCACAGCCGCCGCGTGTACCCATTGAGAAAGAAAGACCATAACCAAAACCGAGACCACGAGGATCATCGCCAGGAAGGGTCATACCGCGTGTTGTAATAGTATAGTAATGTCCTTCTTCACCAAGTCCAAGTTTATCTGAAGCTCGATCAGCACCTTCTGCGAGAATAGCACCAAAACCCTTACGCTGTCCGATCTGTTCGATCAGAGTGGCAACAACTTCTGCATTACCCCATTCAAGTTCAAGTCCACCGGTATCTTTTGTTGTAATCAGACCTCTCTGGTACCATTCCATTGCAGAGGCAATAACACCGCCTGTTTCAATAGCATCAATACCATAGTCATTGGTCAAACAACAGTTATGCCAGATATCATTCGCATCGTCAATAATACCGACACGTGGACCTGTGGGAACAGCATGTTCATACTCAGGACCGCCAAATTCTTCACCGGCAAATTTTCCGTCCCGGATCTGAGTAAAACGTCCACAACAGATAGGACATGCAAAACATCCTTCACGGTGTTTCAGAACTGTTGCTGCATGGGTTTCACCTGACAGGTTGTTTGCATCAGGATGTGCTCCACCCTGGAAATTTTTCCACGGCAGCCATCCATCACGGTTGGCAACATTGATCAAGGCGAGACTTCCGATTTCATAAAGACCCATCTTCATCGGATCGGTCTTAAATGCCTGACGAAGCCTGTTGCATACATCCATCAGCTTTTTAGGATCTGCGACTTTAACAGTTCCTGAACCGCGGGTTGCAATAGCTTTCAGGTTCTTTGAACCGAGAACACCGCCTGTACCTGTACGGCCGGCTGCTCTCCAAACATCATTAAATGCACATGCGAAACGAACCATATTCTCACCAGCCGGTCCGATCATCATGATATGCATATCTTCATCACCAAGTTCTTCTTTGATCATCTGATCTGCTTCTCTTGGGAATTTCCCCCAAAGATGGCTGGCATCTCGGATCTCTACCTTGTCATCATCAATCCAAATATATACAGGTTTTTTTGCCCGACCCTGAATAATGATCTGATCATATCCTGCATACTTAACTTCTGCTCCCCAGTGACCACCCATGTTAGCATCACCAAAACCGCCGGTCAGCGGGCTTTTTGCGGAGACGGTTACACGGCCGGTTGAAGGAGCTGCCGTTCCACTCATGGGACCGACGCCAAAACATACTCTTGCCTTTGGATCATAGGGATCCAGATTTGGTGGAACTTCATTATAAATAACATCAGAGTTAAAACCACGACCACCAATCCATTTGCGTCTATATTCAAATGAAAGCGGCTCTTTTGTGATTTCACCAGTTGTAAGATCGACTCTAAGTCGTTGTCCTGCCCATCCGTTCATAGCTTAACCCTCCTCTCCAACTTTAGCGGCTTGTAATCTTTCGGTCAGTTTGTTTCTGCGTTTTACTTTTAAAGAGACATTTGCTGCTTCATAAGTAATCGCCCCGCCCGGACACCAGTCAGCACAAACAGGTCCTTCTTCACGGCCTTCGCAAAGATCGCATTTGAAAGCTTTACCTGTTTTGTAATGCATATTGATTGCCGCAAAAGGACAAGCCATTGCACATTCTTTACATCCAATGCATTTATTAGCATCAATTTTTGTAATTCCTGCTTCATGATCCATTGCACATGCACCTGTTGGGCATACTGCCGCACAAGGAGCATCTGTACATGCATCACAACCTACTGGAAAAGATTCTCCGAATCTTTCGTTTCTTACTACTGCTACACGTGATACCACTTTGCCACATTCACCATCGTGGTAAAGGGAGCAGCCTACGACACAGCTTCTGCAGCCGGCGCATTTTTCATGATTAAACAACAATACTTTACCATCACTCATAACTATGTTTTCTCCTTTCGAAACGATAAAATCAACTCAATTTAATTCCCTCGTTCCCACCCAGGGAACAGAAAGATCAGTTCGGTATAACCTCCTTTCATTCTTTAAATATAAATATTAATTTAAAATTTATCCTGTTTCTGTAATCTTTATTCAATAAAAAAAGCCTGAAGAGAACGCACAAGTTCCCTTCAGGCTTCCTTTGCAAACACGGCGGGCTGGTTTTTTACCAGCCTTATCGGCCTCAAGTTTTTGAGGCTCGGAAAACCAATTAGTATAATTATCGTAACATACTGTAAAGTAATGTTTTTATCATAAATACATAAAATGTCAACAAGTTAATAAAAAATAGTCCTTAACTCTCTCTTAATATTTCGTAAAATCCCAGAACATTAAAACCTATAAAAAAACTGTTGCTGTTTCTATTTAACAAAACATGCTCTCAAGATATTTGCCGACCGATGTTAAATACAATTTCAGAAAAGAAAACAGAAGTCTAAAGCTTTATCCATACAGACGGGTACTTTTGGAGCTGCTGACATCTTGTTTTTGGCATTAAAGTGTCACTTTATATGAGTACCACATAAAAAAGAGCTTTATTGACAAACAAATACTGCACATGTATATTATTTAATGGTAGCTCAAAAGAGCTTTAATAGGGAAAACGGTGAAAAACCGTTGCGGAACCGCCGCTGTAACTTCGCTCCTCTTAAAAAGGAAACCTTTTAATTACTTATGCCACTGTCCTTCAAGGATGGGAAGGCAATTAAAAGGGCGGAGAAGCCAGAAGACCTGCCCGGCAGCACTCATGTAGGAAACCCTCGTCTTTAGTGGTTCCCACAGAAAATGGCGACTAAATACGAAGTCCCTGCATTTCATAAGAGATGCAGGGATTTTTAATTCAGGTTAAACCATGAAGATAATTATTCCAAAAAAAAAATACGGGTTCCTGTTAAAGACTCTTCTAATCCTTCAGATTTTTCTTTTCTGGGGCATACTGATAAAAGACAGCACTGAAGCACAAAAACCATCAGTCAGTCACTATAAGAGAATAATATCCATGTCCCCGGGCGTCACTGAAACCCTTTTTGCTCTTGGCCTTGGAGATAATGTTGTGGGAATTACACGGTACTGCACCTACCCTATTGAAACTGCAAAAATAACAAAGGTCGGCGGTTTCTATGACCCCAGTTATGAAACGATTGTTTCACTTAAACCGGATCTGGTCATTTTACTTGCATCTCATAAGGCCATACAGAAAAATCTGGAAAAACTCGGATTAAAAATTATGATAGTTGAAAACGACAAAATTGAAGATATTTTCAATTCTATTCGTACCATAGGCAATTTTTGCGGAGCTGAAGAAAAAGCTTCTGAGATGCTGGAAAATATTAAAAAAAGAATACGGGTTATAAAAAACATTACAGTTCGCCTTTCAAAACCAAAAATAATGTTATCAGTTGACCGTAATGCAGGCACACAATTATTCAGCGAGGTCTATGTTGCAGGGAAGAACATTTTTTATGATAAACTTATTACCCTTGCCGGTGGGGAAAATATTTGCAGCACCCGTAATATCCGCTATCCGGTTATTTCAGGGGAAGGTATTATCCGGCTTAATCCTGATGTGATCATTGATATTATTCCTGATTATAAAAAGAAGGGTCTTAAACTAAAAAATATTATTGATGAATGGAACAGATTTCCGTCTATTGAAGCAGTTAAAAATAAACGGGTCTATGTTTTTGGAGATAATTTTACCGCAATACCCGGGCCAAGATTTATTCTTACCCTGGAAACTCTGGCAAAAACAATACATCCGGAGGTGCAGTGGAAGTAGCAGCAGAAAAAAATAAACTGATTGAAATAAAGAACTTTTCTTTTTCAATAAACAAAAAAAGCATATTAAAAGATATTTCTGTTTCAATAAAAAAAGGCGAATATGTCTCAATTGTGGGCCCCAATGGCGCTGGAAAAACCACGCTCATAAAATGTCTTAACCGTATTTTGCTAGGTGGAACGGGCACAATAAAAGTCGAGGGTAAACCGCTTGACACATACAAACAAAAGGATCTGGCAAAAAGAATAAGTTATGTCCCCCAAGCAAACGGACACCATTTTTCATTTAGTGTGAGAGAATTCATCATGATGGGCCGCTATCCTTACATCAGCCCCTTTTCCTCAATTTCTTCACAAGATGAAGCAGCAGTTGAAAGAGCCATTGAACTCACCGGCACAAAGAAATGGGCAGACCGGCTCATTACTACACTTTCAGGAGGAGAAAGACAAAAGGTTCTGATTGCCGCTGCTCTTGCACAGGAAGCTGATATTCTTCTGCTTGATGAGCCCATAACTTTTCTGGATCCGGGTTATCAGGATGAAATATATACTATTTTAAAAAGCATTAATCTTAACCAGAGTATAACCATTATTTCTGCAACCCACGACATTAACAGTGCGGTTCTTCACAGTCAAAAAATAATCGCTCTAAAACAAGGTGAACTCTGCTTTTCTGGATCACCAAAAGATATTATGAATAATGATGAACTTTGCAAACTGTATGGAAAGACATTTTTATTCATTGATCACCCTGAAACCGGCATTCCCATTATTCTTCCCGGAGGTAATCTGTAATGCGTAAAAAAACAATTTTGATTTCTCTTTTATTAACAACAATTATTGTCATTCTGATTGCCCCTTTTGCGGGCATGAAGATCATACCTCTTAGTGTGCTGTTAAGTTCTGCCGCAGGCAGCGTGGATGCGGACATCTTTTTCAACATCAGACTCCCGCGGGTGTTAACCGCAGCCCTGGCCGGAGCCGGACTTGCCGTGAGCGGAATGACCTTCCAGTCCATGTTCAGAAACTCTCTTGCAACACCGTTTACCTTAGGAGTATCAAGCGGCGCATCTCTTGGCGCATCTGTTTATGTCTGGTCAGGTCTGTCCATTGTTGTTGCAGGGATCCCTGGAGTTTCCATATTTTCATTTACCGGAGCAGGACTTGCCATCCTGTTTGTTTACGGAATCACAAAAATGAAAGGCGGCTTTTCAACCACAACCATGCTGCTTGCCGGTGTTGCAATCAGCTTCTTCTTCTCAAGCTTGATACTCTTAATTCAGTATGTGTGTGACCTGACCCATTCCTTCAGAATAGTCCGCTGGTTAATGGGAGGGCTTGAAGCCATTGGCTATAATCCGGTCATTAATATGCTTCCCTTTGTTATCGTGGGATGTATTATCGTTTTTTTTCAGTTAAACGGCCTCAACCTGATGTCAATAGGTGAGGAGATTGCCATCAGTAGAGGCGTGGATGCATCAAAAACAAAAAAGCTTCTTTTCTTTGCCACTTCACTTATGGTAGGAGGAGTAGTAGCTGTCTGCGGGCCAATCGGGTTTGTCGGTATGATGGTTCCTCATATCTGCCGTTTGATAATAGGCCCTGACCACCGTTACTTAATGCCTGCAACGATTCTTTTTGGAAGTGCTTTTCTGGTTATATGCGATACCCTGGCCCGAACACTTTTTGCCCCGGTTGAGATACCGGTTGGAATTATAACCGCGCTTCTTGGCGGCCCGTTCTTTATCTGGCTGCTTTTAAGCAGATTATCTGAAAGACTGGTCTTTCAGGAATAGGAGAAAATAAAATGATAAGTATTATATTTAAGGGCGGCATCCTGATGATACCCATCCTGCTCTGTTCTCTAGCCGTAGTTACCATTGTCATTGAACGGATATACTATTTTATGAAATCAGCACCAAACGGTAATGGTTTTATGGATGATATTGTTACTGAAATAAAAGGAAAAAATGAAAAGCAAGCCCTTAAAAAAGCAAAAACTCTTAAAGGTGTTGTTCCAAGAGTCATTGCCGCAGGCATCAAAGAATATATTAACCACAAGGCTGAACATTATATTGAAAAAGCCCTTTCGAGAAAAGGCACCCACGAGCTGTTTCTATTAGAACGAAACCTGCGTGGTTTAAATGTTATTGCCAATGTTGCGCCGCTTCTCGGGCTTCTTGGGACAGTCCTTGGCATGATCAAGGCATTTATGCAGATAGAAGTGCTTGGCGGAAGCGTTGATCCCTCCAGTCTTGCCGGCGGCATCTGGGAGGCTATGACTACTACTGCCGCAGGACTCACTGTTGCTATCCCGGCTCTTCTTTTTTACAATTATTTTATGGGACGGGTAAATAGAATAGAAGCACAGATGAAGAGTGCTTCTGTTGATCTGATCGATATTGTCAGAGAGAGGGAAAAGAATGCAGTTTGAAAGAAACCGCAGAGGTTCAGGGGATATCAATATCACCCCTCTGATTGACATGGTCTTTCTGCTCTTAATCTTTTTTCTTCTTACCTCAAGTTTCATTATAGACAGAGGAATAAAAATCAATCTGCCACAAGCCGTATCCTCAGAAACGACCCACGATAAATGCATAACCGTTTCAATAGATCCAGCCGGAGCAGTTTTTGTAAATCAGGAACCGGTATTGATAGAATCACTTCTGGACAAACTAAAAAAAATCTATCCTGAAAAAAATACCAACACAGTCTTTTTAAAAGCAGACAAACAAAACAGAGTGGACATTCTTGTCCGGGTTATGGACATCATAAAACAGTCAGGTTCTAAAAAAATGAACCTTATCACCAAACCTGAACAAAGAATTAATACAGGTGGTCAGCTGTGATGGAAGTCTCATCTAACAGCCCCCTGATTAAATCTTTTGCCGCAGCATTATTCCTGCACCTTCTTTTCTTTTCTGTTATGTTCACTGTTTTCCCGGAGATAAAAGTAAAGGTGATAAAACCGGCAGAACTTGCCCTTGATTTCGTCCAGGAAACAATCCAGAAGAAAATAGAAAACCTGCCTCCTCAAAAAGAAGTACTGCCTGCAAAAAAGCAGGTAATCCCTAAAAAAAGAGAACTGGAAAAGAAACTCCTGCCAATTAAAAAAATACCTTTAAAAATAAAACAGGAAACTACTCAGCCCCAGGAACAGATAGCCGTCCCTGAAGAGATCTTCCGGAAAAAGCCTCAGCCAATAAAACAAGAACCTGTCCCTGAAGCAAGTGTTAAAAAAGCAAATCAGCAAAAAAACATAGATAATTTTCTGGCTGAAATACTGATGCGGATTGAAAAAGCAAAATATTATCCAAGTGTCGCGCGAAAAAAAGGAATGACCGGTACCATTACCTGTAAATTCTCAATTTTTGCAAATGGAAGTGTTAATAATATTTCTCTTGTAAAATCTTCAAAATATAAACTCTTAAACAAAGCTGCTGTTGATGCGATAAAAAAAGGTGCACCATATCCGGATTTTCCTTCCAGTTTTAAAGAAAATATTTTTACTTCACATGTAGATATTAAATTTTACCTAAACTGAAACTTTTGCAAAAAGGCCAGGGCCTAAGATTTCACAAGGTCGAATAAACACTAATTTTTATTTATTTGTTTTTAAAAAAGGGAATATTAAATCAAACAACAACGACTGAATTATCACTGTCGCCAAACGGATTCAGTACGTACTTGTCGGCTTGCCAATCGTTTTCCCAGCGTGAATTATCAATATGGTAGCGAAACTGGTAGTCACAGCCCGGCTGTAGCTCAACCTGCATAGTAAAGTCACCGCTTTTCAAGCGCTTCATAGGATTTGCCAAAATATTCCATTCATTAAAGTCACCAACAAGACAGATTTGCTGCGCATCGGGCACCGCCTCTTTGGACATTCTGAAGGTCACTTTGCAGGCGTTCCTGCTTTTAAGGTAGATTTTCTTGATCTTTTTATCTTTCACGTCTGTTTTTTGCTGCTTTTTTTTGTTCGATTCCTGTTTTCTTCCTTTTTCTATGGAACCCACAGGACAGCGTTTGTTGCTCATTTCTTTTTAAACCTCCATATAATAAAAGTTTACAATAACTGTAAAACCCTGAACACACTTTTAAAAAGAACCTATACCTATATTAATATAAAAAACTACCTTTTCAAGATGCCCGCTATAAATAATTTTTCAGGATAATTATTTATCTATGATAAGTATTCTTTTTAAAACAATACAGTTATCCTCCCTTGTAAACATAGAAATAAGCTACAATAATTCTTTACTTTTATCTCTTTTTTTTATAATTTTAATAAAAACAATATCAAAGGAGTACGTAAATGGCAGGTATCATTATTTTAGGATTAATTATCGCAGCAATAATCATAATCGTCTCCATCTATAACAACATGGTCACTTTTCGCAACAGATACAAAAATGCCTATTCTCAAATCGATGTTCAGCTCAAACGCCGCTATAATCTTATTCCAAACCTGGTTGAAACCGCAAAAGGATATATGCAGCATGAAAAGGAAACTTTGGAAGCCGTTATTAAGGCAAGGAACTCGGCGCTAAGCGCTAGTAAAAAAGCCTCTGAAAATCCAGGCGATGCTGCCAGCATGGCAGGCCTTGCCGGCGCAGAAGCCCTGCTTACCGGAAGCCTGGGGAAACTATTTGCCCTTTCTGAAAATTATCCCGATTTAAAAGCAAACCAGAACATGATGCAGCTCAGTGAAGAATTGTCTTCCACTGAGAACCGTATTTCATTTGCGCGACAGGCCTTTAATGATGCCGTTACCATTTACAACACCGCATGTGAAAAATTTCCTAACAACATGATATCCAACATGTTCAATTTTAAACAGGCGCAGCTTCTGGAATCAACAGAAAGTCCTGAAGAACGAAAAGCACCAAAGGTCTCCTTCTAGATTTTTTATATAAATAACACTATGGATTTTTTCGAATGCCAGGATAAGTCCCGAAAGATGACAGTTCTACTCGTCTGCTTATTTGCAGCCGCAGTAGCTGTGATTACAATTGCTGTCTATTTTGCCATTATGTTCATTTTGTTTTGTTCCAGTCTTTACAGCATGCCTTCCAGCAGTAAACCTTTTGTCTGGTGGGATCAAAAAATACTGCTGTATACGTCCATTACAACACTTTTTGTTGTCATTATTAGTTCTGCCTCCAAGATCAAAGCCCTTTCCAGAGGCGGAAGCTATATCGCCCAGATGATGGGCGGAAGACTCATTAACTTTAATAATCCAAGCCCGGAGGAAAAACGCTTTATCAATGTTGTTGAAGAAATGTCCATTGCTTCCGGCGTTTCCGTACCACTGATTTATGTGCTCGACAAGGAGCAGGGGATCAATGCCTTTGCCGCAGGCTATACCCCTAACAGCGCGATCATTGCGGCCACAAGCGGATGCCTGAAACTTCTGTCCCGCGATGAACTTCAGGGAGTCGTTGCCCATGAATACAGTCATATCTTAAATGGGGATATGCGGTTAAATATACGGTTGATGGGTTTTCTGGGCGGCATTCACACACTAAGCACCATAGGATACTTTGTTCTGCGGGGTTCAAGCAGAGGACGAAGAGGCAGTTTCTCAGGGATGTTTTTTGGGCTCATGCTTCTTACCATAGGCTCGATCGGAATGTTATGCGCGAGGATTATTCAATGCGCTGTTTCTCGCCAGCGCGAGTTTCTTGCGGACGCCTCATCCGTACAGTTCACAAGAAACCCTGATGGCCTTTCGGGCGCTTTACAGAAGATCGGCGGCTATGTTAAAAGCTCCAAAATAATGTCTCCCGAAGCAAAAGAAACCTGTCACATGTTTTTCAGCAACGCTTTAACCTCTTTTTTTGCGACGCATCCGCCATTAAAAGAAAGGATCAGACTGATCGATCCGAACTTTAGAGGCCGCTTCAAAAAGATCAGCATGAAAGATATTCCCTCGTTTACAGCAGCTACCGATCTGTCAAACGCAACTGCGGCCCAAAGCAGTTTTGCCGGAGAGCAGGAAGCAGTAACTCCTGAGAGTGTGCTCAGCAGTGTGGGTACGGTTTCGCCTGAAAATGTTTCTCAAAGTTCAGATCTTCTCAAAGAGTTGCCAGCCTCCATTAAAAGAGAACTCTCGGTTCCCCTTGACGCAGCAGCCATTACCTGCTGTTTGGTTCTTGACAAAAGCCCTGAAAAACGGGGAAAGCAGATCAGCAATATCAATAAGTCTGCTCCAAAAGCACTGCTTGCAGAAATACTCAGACACGCAAAAACCGTTATACAGGTTGAACAGAAGCTTCGTCTTCCGATTGTTGACCTTGCCATTCCGGCATTGAGACAGCTCTCATCACCCCAGTATGATAATTTTATTGCCTGTATCAAAACACTAATAGAAGCAGACAATAAAATAAGTCTGTTTGAGTTCTCAGTTTATACAATTATAAAACATCGGCTGGACATGGAGTTTAAAAATATTGGGAAGAAAACAGTCCATTTAAACGGTCCTCAACTTCAAGCAGACCTTTTGCTTATTCTTTCTCTGTTGGCCTATTCCGGAAACACGGATTCAGAAAAAACTCAAAAAGCGTTTGAAGCCTGCCAGGACAGCCTAATTAACATAATGGGGAAAGCGCCAATCCTCCCCCTTGAAAAGATCTGTTTTTCTTCCCTGGGAAAAGCGCTGGAACGAATTGCATCTGAGGAACCAAAGCTTAAGAAAATGGCCTTTGAAGCCTGCACCCGCTGCGTGCTGTTTGACAAAATCGTTTCCAAAGGAGAAGCAGAACTGCTAAGGGCAGTGGCATACTGTTTTGACCTTCCCCTGCCGCCTTTTTTACCCCAGCATAGCAAGGACTAAAACTACCGAAAGGACGGCCTTCTTTCAGGCTGTCTGTTTTTTCTTTTTTAAAAAGGTACAAAATAAAGACCTTAAAAATCAAGATAATGGCACGTATCTGTGACTTTGTGTTTTGTTAAAGATACTAATGTTTATGTGAAAAAGTCATATCCAAAAATCTTGCTTCTTAATTTATAAGTAAAAGATTAAACTACCCATTAGAAGGAATCAGAACAATAAAGGTCACTCCTTTACCTTCGTTTTTCTCAACTTTAATCTCGCCATTATGTGCTTCGATTATTCTTTTGCATATCTGAAGACCAAGACCTGCGCCTTTCTGGTTTGAACGGGAAGTGTCTACCTGATAAAAACGTTCAAAGATTTTGTCTGTTTTATCTTCCGGTATACCCTCGCCACTATCTTTAACTCTTAATTCAAGGTCATTACTTTTTCTAACAATGCTTAAATCGATCCTGCCGTTTGGAGGTGTAAATTTTATAGCATTATCCACAAGATTGATCACTGCCTGGGAAAGTTTTACATTGTCCGCAAAAACGATAATCCCCTTAGCCGGACTCGTAACAAATTTTATGTTTTTCTCCTCTGCCATCGGAAGAAAAAGGTCATAGATATTCTGAATAAGCTCATCAATATTAAGATAATCGAATTCCATCTTGACCTTTTTTTCATCAAAACGAGAAATCATAAAAAGATCATTTGCCATTTTAATCAGAAAATCAACTCTCTCCTGACACGCATATAATGCTTCCCTGTATTCCGTCACATCTCTTTTCTGGGAAAGGATAACTTCTAGTTCGCCCTTAATCGCGAAAAGAGGATTTCTAAGTTCATGCGATACATCCGCAGTAAATTGCTTCAAGCTTTGAAATGATTTTTCAAGCCTGTTCATCATCTCATTTATTGTAACGGTAAGATCATGTATCTCATCCTCTGCAAGAGGTATTTCAAGCCTTTGACTCATGTTCTGCGAAGTCATCCTCTGTGCAACCGTAATTATATCTTTTATAACTTTTCTCGGTTTACGAGAAACATAAATTCCGCAAATTATACTGAGAAATAAAATAGCAGGTATTGCTCCAAAAATATTTGCCTGAAAATTACTCAGTATCTTTTCAGCTTTTTTCATTTTAGTTGCAATCTGAACAAAAAAAGTTTTGCCTTCAACTATAACAATCAATTTTTCATGCAGACGAAAAGAACTTTTATCGCCCGGTGTTTTAAACATGCGAACCTCCCCACGGTCTTTGAGTCCCGAAGCTTTAATTGGAGGAAAAAAAATTTCTGACACATGTGCTGCTTGAAAAATAACGTCTTCTGATGCACTTAAAAGTCTGAAATAAATCGGAAAATATTTTCGCCTGGAAATATCATCTTCAAAATTCTGACAACCATGTAAAATTGTTCCCCCTTCTCTCATCTCTTCTTTCATCGCAGACTCAAATTCATTTAATTCATCAAGAAGCAGGCTGTCTACCTGTTTTTCAAGATTGTGCTCGAGCCGGTAATAAAAAAAAGTGCATAATGCAGCCGCCAGTAGCAAAAGAATTAGAGTATAAGAAGTAGTTAGCTTTACATCAAGTCTGCTGAAAAATTTATTTAACCTTCGCAACATAGCCCACACCTTTAATGGTATATATCAATTTTGAGTCAAAGCCACTATCCATCTTACTTCTCAGTCTGTTTATATGAACATCAATAACATTGCTTGAAGTATCAAAATCATATCCCCACACTTTGTCCAGTATCATGGTTCGGGTAAGGACCTGCCCAGCATTTCTTGTGAGATATTCAAGTATTGCAAATTCTTTGCCGGCAAGTTCAATGTTTTTTCCATTTCTAACAACAGTCCTGTCAAAAAGATTTAAAGTAAGATCTCCGACACATATCTTAGACATCTCAACATCCTTTTGCCCCCGCCTTAATACCGCCTTTATCCTGGCAAGCAGTTCAGCAAAAGCAAAAGGCTTTACCAGATAATCATCAGCTCCCAGACCCAGGCCATGAACGACATCCTCTTTTTCTCCTTTAGCTGTTAAGAAAAGAACCGGGGTCAATATCCCTTTCTTTCTGATACCCTTTAGAACCTCAAAACCATTTAATTCAGGAAGCATAATATCAAGGACAATGAGATCGTAGACATTTGTCGAACCCATATACAAGCCCTCTTCTCCATCAAAAACAGCATCAACACCAAAACCTTTTTCAGAAAGACCTTTCTTTATGAAACGGGATACACCTTTATCATCTTCAACAATTAAAATACGCATTTTTGTATTTTTGCTTTCACTTAAGTTTTTTTAAGGTAGATACAATCCAGATATATTCACCCCTTGATTTCTGTTGAGGCGACCAGTTGCCAAAATACATATTTATTCACTTAAAAGGCAATAATGCTTTAAACGTTTAATGAACAATCATCTAATTTTGCAATGATTATCAATAAAAAATAATCGCTATACGTATTAAACTTTTCAACAACTTATTTTTAGAGCAAACCTCTATTTTGTTTTCGTCTGACATCTACAATCTTTAACCCAGAATCAAGATTTTTTCCAGCAGAAAGACGATACAGTCTATTAAAATAAAGATATCCCGGTAAAAGAGCATGAGCAAGTGCTATTTTCGAAAGTTCAGGGTCAAGCTCTGACTGAACCAACCTCCCCTTCTGATAGATAAACTGCGACGGCTCCATTCCAGGACGGTTTACAACCACCTTACTGCCAAGCATAAATGCATTAACCTCTCCATACTGCATAATCGCACGGCCCGGGACATCTTCCGCTATACTCAAAAGCGGACGTCCGATAAATGGATGTACAGTACTTATGCCTATTAGATCAAGCAGGGTCGACGGCATATCAATCTGGCTGCAGACCTTTTCATACTTTCCGAGCGAAATACCCGGACCGATAATAACACCCGGTATGTGAAACTTGTGAACCGGGATCAAGCCCTGACCGCGAAGCCGTGTACTGTGATCAGCAATGATTAAAAAAACCGTATTTTCATAATATTTCTCTTTTTTAGCCATTTCAAAAAATTTACCCGTCGAATAGTCCGCATATTTCATGGCATTGTGTCTTGACATTTTTGGCTGTTCATAAAGCTCTATCCGGCCGTCCGGAAACTCAAAAGGATCATGGTTTGAGGTGGTTAGCACAAGAGAAAAGAAGGGTTCGCCCTTATGCGCCTTAAAAACTTCATTTGCCTCCTTAAACAGATCTTCGTCAGACACGCCCCAAGTCCCTGCAAAAACAGGATCATTAAAAACCTTCTGATCATGGATTTTTTGAAAGCCATTAGGCAGAAAAAACGACCGCATATTGTCAAACTGACTATCTCCACCATAAATAAATTCTGTGGCATACCCGTTTTGCGCAAGAAGTCCCGCAAGTGTAAAAAAGTCCTGCTGTGAACGCTCCAGTTTTACAATACTTGCTCCGGGCGTAGGTAAAAAGCCGGAGATAAGGGCCTCTATACCCCGAACCGTCCTTGTACCGGTAGCATAGAGTTTTGTGAAAAGAAGTCCTTCCCTGCTCAATTTATCAATTTCTGGCGTAAGCGGAAGCCCGCCCAGACAGCCCACATATTCTGCGCCCAGGCTTTCTTCAAGAATAATAACCAGATTCAAAGGCTGTTTTCCGGGGAAATTTGATTCCTGATAATGGAAAAGACTCTTTTTAAAATCCGAACCCAACTGTCTGGAGATACCGGCTGAAGCAAGCACCTCATTAAACATTTTATTTTCGTCCATTCTGCCATAAATCTTCCGGGGATCCTTCTCATGTTTCCTGGAGCGATAATACGCATATAGCATGGAATATGTTGAATTAAGACCCAGCTGGTTTACCAGATGGCTTTGTGAAAAAGCAGCCGTACTGATATTTGCCGGACGATGAGAGATACTTGATCTTGCACCTAAAAACAGCAACGGAACAACCACTAAAAACAGAATCACTCTTTTAAAGAATGAATAAGAAACATACTGCCTGAAAATATTTTGATAAACGACATAAACAAAAAACATACAAAATATTGTTGAAGAAACCCCAAACAACAGTTCAGTTAAATACCCCTTAAAAACCATGGCAGAGACTTCTTTAAACTGAACAATGTGTTCAGAGAAAAGCCTGTCAGGCCGGGTATTAAATTCTTCCATAAAAGGAAATGTAGCAAATTCCATAAAAATAAAAAAAGCCGTAGTTAAAGCAAAATAAATCGAGAAAAATGGGCTGAATATTCTGACAATTTTTGCAGGTAACAGAACCAGCAACAAAAAGATCGGAAACATAAGATAACTTAAAAGAATAGTGTCCATACGGACACCTATAGGAAAAATCAGTAAACTGTTTTTAACCTCAGAAACCAGGCTAAAATTACTCAGGTATAAAGAACTTCTGAAAACGAAAAAGATTGCTAAATTTATTAAGAAAAAAATTACTACAGGGAAAAATGGGCCCAGAAAAGCAAAACCATTACTACTAAAAATCCGGGCATTATTTATAAATTTACATCTGGAGGCTTTTGTCTTATTTATTTTTTTCATGACAGCTTTTTAATATATTGATTAATATGCAGAAACACTCTCTCCCGCACAGAGGAGGGGGGCTCGGCAGAAAAGAGTGTTGCTGCAAAAAAAATAACTTCTATTAGTTTCTAAAATATACAAAACGTAAATGAAGCAAAAATTAAATCAAGATTAAATTTTTGTAATTTTGGGTGAGCAAATATGCAAAATCTGTTATGTCGGATTAACATGAGAAGAGATTACAATCGGAGTAAGCTTAAAATCTTCTTTAACCATATGTTTAATACGTTCCACTTCATCAACAGCATATGGCCCCAGAACAACACGGTACCAGGATTTTTTTTCAACAGCAGCTATTTTTAGATGCGGCCATAATCCTTTTAAGCGGACACGTTTCATCAACTTTTCCGCATTTGGCTTGCTCATAAAAGAAGCCAGCTGCAGAACAAACTGATTACTCGGTTTCAGCCTGCCAACAGGCTCAGGGATACTCTTTACAAGATTACGACAAGCCTTATCAATTAACGCAACGGTTTCTTTTGAACGCAGTTCAAGGCCGCATCTAAAAAAAGAGGCGATAAGAGAAAATGGGTTCAGCGGCAAGTCACATTCTCGCGAACATTCAACAAAATTTTCTGACCAGACGGTTCGTCCGCTGTTTACATCAACCAATCGAATACGCAATGAAAGAGCCTGTTGAGAATAGATACCCAGAAACAGTTTTTTAAAGTTGACGACCTCGCCGTAGATAATATAATCGGCTTTCATAAATGACCCGATTTGCCGGGAGGATAACTTCTGCCAGGGTTTTTTAAAAAAGTTTTCTAATTTTTCTATCTGTGTATCAACATCAAAAAGCTCGATATCAACATATGGCTTTGAGCTAAAATGATTGTAAAAACTGCTGCGTACCTGAACTCCGATATGATCTTTACCAGAACTGTTTTCAAAAGGCATTATTGCAATATGTTTGGGATCTAAACCTGAGCTTATGAACAAAGACTGTTTCACATTACATCTATCCTGTTGAAAAATATTAAGCAGGGAACATGCGCTGCAGGCTATCAACAGTATACAGGATACAAATATTTTAAAGATAGAGGTGTACATAAGGTCTTCCCAGGGTAATAATGTTAAACAGCCATGAATATATTACTGGTTCTAATTATGTTATTATTACCGTAAACAGATAAAATCCTGATGAACTTCATATTAAATAAAATTAATTATATAAAAATTACCCGCTATTATTAGCCTCCCTGTTAACCAACAGATAATAAGTTGTTTTTTTGATCTTAGCTCTGTCAAGTATCATTACCCGGCTTTTAAGATTCTCTGAAGCCCGAAGATATTCTTTTTCTTTGACTAGTAAGTAGATTCTTTCATCGGATACAAGCATTTCTAAAAGAGCATTATCAGCTTCAATCCTTCTTATAGGATATCTATGCAGATAATAATTAAAAAGTACCGGGTTAAAAGATGCTATTAAATTATTTTCAGGCTTCACTATTGTGTTTATTCTCTGTGCGAAAAATTTTGCAGATTTAGACGTATTGGCATATGGATAAACAACAAACACACCCACGGCTGAAAGAACTATCATCGTAACTGAAACCAGGCTGAATAATGCCCTGAGACGAAAACGGGAATAAAGCATAACCATTCCCAAAATCCCGATAAAACAAATTAACCCGCCTGCGCTTAAAAGCAGGATCTGTGAAGATTGCGGCATGTCTGATAAAACTGTTTTAAATAGGGAAGCAATATTAATACCGATACCAGCCAGTATAAAAATGCAAAAAATCAGGATCGCCGGAAGCATAAATAATTTTTGGTGCCGAGCGGAATCTCCTTTTACCTCCAGACAAATATGATCACGCCAGAACTTTGCCATCAACATGGCAGAAGCAGGATAGAGTGGCAGTAAATAAAGGCCGCGTTTCCCGGACACCATACTTAAAAAAATAAATGGGGCAGCAAACCAGACCAGTGGGAAACGTATTTCAGGGATCTCTCTTCTTTGTTTCCAGAAATAATAACAGGCACCGGGGACAAAAAGGCTCCAGGGTATAATATGAAAGGGAAATTTATATATATAATAATAAAACGGCTTTTGATGACTGTATGATTTTACAAGCCTGCCAAAAGTTTGTTTTAAAAGAATATTGTTGGTATAGTCTTCTCCACCCGAAATACAGGCCGGCAAAAGCCAGCAGGCAACAATACCTGCAACGATAAATAGACCCGTTACCACGGAAAAACGTTTTAGGGTCTTAAAATCCTTACGACAAAGCAAAAATGTCACAATGCTCACCAACGGAACTGCCAGCCCTACAGGACCTTTAGTTGAAACCGCCAGGCCCATAAACAACCAGGACAGTAAAAAATAGACCCGATTTTTTTTATCGGTATAGCCACAATAAAAACAAAAGAGTGATGCGGTCGTAAAAAAAGCCAGGATAGAATCAAAATGCACACTGAGTGATGTTTTGAAAAATCCTTCGGTACTAAATAAAATAACAGCCGCGAGAAGAGCTGTTAAAGGGTCAAATATTTTTCGTGTAAAAAAATAGGTGAGCAGTATCAAACAAAATCCGAAAAAAACCGGAGGGAAACGAGCTGAGAACGCGTTAACATCTCCAAAAGGAAATGACGCCGCTGCAATCATCCAGAAAAAAAGCGGCGGCTTGTCAGGATAGATCTCTCCGTTAATATGGGGAAGTGCATAACTTCCGGTCTCTATCATCTCTCGGGCTACCTGGGCATAACGTGGTTCGTCCGGATCCCACAGGTCCCAGCCGCCGATGCTTCCAAAGAAGATAGCAGCAACAACTGCAAAAAAAACAAAGGTTGCGATATGCCTCATATTTATTCCTGCGCTGCCTGCAATTCAGTCAATTGTTTACCGGAAGAACTGCGTCTGATAAGAAAGAGGTTTCTGATATACACTAAAATTCCGGAACTTTGACCCATAATAAAGACGGGATCTTTTTTATGGATTGCATAGCAAAAAAGAATAAGTCCTCCTGCAAGACTGAAATACCAGAACACTACAGGAATGGTACTTTCTCCCTTTTTTTCCGAAACAAGCCACTGCACCACAAACCGCAAAAAAAATGCGGTCTGACCAATCAATCCAATAACAAGCCAAAAATCCCAGTTCATTTATATATACTCCTTAATCGAATATATTATATTTCGTTTTTTCATCCAGCAAACAGCCAACAGATCTAAAAAAGACCTGAAAGCACGGTTGCCTATAGTATATTTTGCCTTACCGTGTTTTCGAGACCGGTGATTAACCGGTATTTCAATAACACGCCCCCCTTCCATCTTAACAAGAGTCGGGAAAAAGCGGTGCATACCATTATAGAGCTTTATATTTTGAGCATATTCACTGCGAAAAGCTTTTAAGGAACAGCCCACATCTCTTATATTTTCACCGCTCAAAGCATTACGTACAAAATTTGCGATACGGGAGGAAATTCTTCGTACAAATGTATCATTCCGCTTCTGCCGCCAGCCGCAAACCAGATCATATTTCCCGATTTTCTCAATCAGGCTGGGAATGTCTTTTGGGTCGTTCTGCATATCTCCATCCATGGTAATAATAACTTCTCCTAGCGCCTTTCTAAATCCTGCAGCAAATGCTGCTGTCTGGCCGGTATTTTTTTCAAAACCAAAAACCCTTATACCTTCCCATTTATTTGAAGCCTCCTCAAGGACCTGAAGGCTTAAATCTGTTGAACCATCATCAATAAAAATGATTTCCCAGGTTCTTTTAAGTTTAGCCAAAACTTTAACCAGTTCTTCAACCAGAAGGATAATGTTATCTGCCTCGTTATAAACAGGGATAACAATTGAAATATATGGTTGTGTTGTCATTTTTTAATTATAGAGTTAAAAGATTAAATAAAAATTACATCAACATTAAAAATAATTAATGTTCGAAATTAACTTAAAAAGCATCTTTTTCAATCCTATATTCATCAATATTTTCATCTTGTTCGTTTATCTGATTAAGTCTCAGGATAGTTCCATCTATTTCAAGGTGGGTAAAACTGTAGCTTTCATTATTGAACACCGTACTGTATGGATTCTCATGTTTTCTTGGACGCAGACTTTTTCCACCCGCACCAGTGACAATGTAGACAACGCCACTGATATTATTAACCCGGCCATTTAAAATAGGCAGTGTGCGTTCATAATTATGATCATGACCGCAAAAAACAATATCAACGTCCCCCTCCTCAATTACAGGAACCAGCACATCCCTAATTTTATTGCTCTCATAACCCGAATTGCTTGAGTAAGGCGGATGATGAAAATAAACAAACTTCCACATTGCATCTGATGTGTCTAAAACATCCAAAAGCCACGGAGATACATGTTCTTCAAGAATATCTTCATCAAGAGTTGAGTCAATCCCAACAAACAGAGCATTTGAATAAGAAAACCAGTAACAGCGTTCCGGTTCAATCCCGGTCGGACCATTGTCGGGAAGGCTGAAAGTGTCAAGAAAAGGTTTGCCGTTTTTTGTTTTGATATCATGGTTTCCTAAAACCGGGTAAATAGGAGTTGTTTGAAGGATATTTTTGTAGGGCATAAAAAATTTATTACGGTAATCTTTTATTTTACCAGACGGGTAAACCAGATCACCAACATGTAAAATCAAATCAACAGGATAATCTTTCATTACCTCTGCAAGTTGATATTGTTTTTGTTTACCACCACCTGAATCTCCAAATACCATAAAGGAAAAAAGATCACGCTCTTGTCCTGCTGTTTTGATTGTCCCTTCTTCCCAAAAAGTCTTCTCGCCTTTAGAGTCTTTAATGAATATTTTGTAATCATATGTGAGTCCGGGTAATAAGCCTGTTGCCACAGCCTCAAACCGACTATTTTTTTTGTGTGCATAAAAGGTCATCAACGTATCATCATCCCTACATGACACTTGGACAGAACCTTTTTCTGCAGAAGGATACCACCAGACAACCCTGAAACCATCAGAGGTAACCATTTGGATTAGCGGCCCTGCAGAATCCAGTGTAGCAAGAAAAACATTCGCAAAAAGAATAGAGGCGAAGACCAGGATAGTACTAATCGAGGTAACTATAATTACACCTGTTTTTCTTTTTTTAATTATCTCCATATTTATTCCTTTCAAACCTCATTTACAGCCCGCAGATATTTTACTTACTGCAAGCACAATTGAAGCAAAGAATAGTCGATGGAAATTAAAAAAAGATTAAACGTAAATTAATAAAAATTAATCTTGAGGGGAAATTGCGGAATGTTGGTTTTAATCGATATATTTAGGGATATTTTTAGGGGTTGTCTTAATTAAATTATAAAAAGTAGTGAATATGTTCTTTGAGATAATTGGAGTTATAAAAATTAACGAGTAAACATTACTTCTGGTATCCTTAACAATTCAGGGGGGGGGCTAAAAGTCAACATAAGCGATAATAATCTTAAATTTTACTAATCTTCAGAAAGCAGACGAAACACAAAGAAAGAAACTTTAATTCTGTTGTTTACCTGGCACATCTAAAAGTCAATCTGACTGAATTTTTCTTTATGATTATACCATTTATTATTCATATCAGCTCATTTCCCCCTTCTTCTTCCTTACATGAGTCAAGAGCGGATAGGGATGTTTTTTTGATCGAATTTTCATTCATCTAATTTCTTTGCAAGATACACACGTAATGGACATTAACAGTAGCAACTCTTTCCATAAGATACAGAGAAAACACAATTCGAAGCGTTCTCATCCAGACACTCAAGAAAATTATCCAGCCCAACATCTTTCCCTTTACAGAGATGTTTGAACCCATGTTTGGCACACTTAAAGTTTTTTGGACAATTCAAATCGCCAATAATTTCTTTTATTTTATTTGTAACATCTTTTTTCATTACAAATACCATTCAAAGTTAAAAATAATATATTTGGATGTTAACATTACTTCCGACAACCTTAACCATTTCTATGCATATTTGCTCATCTCCCATTCCCGTGTTAACCCCCTGAGCCCAAACATAAGCTTTAATATTCCAATTGCCTGAACCCGGGTTATGGGAAATCCGCCGCAGCAAAGCAGGTCAAATCCGTCAAGCGCTTTTTCAATAGCTTGATTAACAACAGAAGCTACAGACCGGCTAAAATCAGCACAAAAGTTATTTTCTTTTTTATCAGCATATTCTTTGAGGTCGCTAAATGAGAATGTTCCGTCCTCACCCTGATATATAATCCAGCTGGCAAGATAATTTGCCTTAGTCTTTGAAAGATCTTCTACCACATCAGTAACATCATCAAGCATCTGAAGAGCAATACCAATTCCAAGGACACCTAATTCCATGTGCTGCAACTCACTATTAAAACCGCTTTCATTTTCAACAGGGGCAATCAAGGCAAGCCTCAAAAGCTCACCGCCGATCTTCATATGAACATTCTCTATGATTTCCTGGGGGATAGGCATTTTACCATCAATCTTAGTAACATTTTCACCTTTTCCAATGGAGCAAATACTGTCAAGTATCTTTGATTCAATACGTGCGGCTGTTGCAACATCACGCGACACCTCACGTATTGCCTGACCCATAACTTTATGCGCAAGCAAAGACAACATGGTGTTGTTTAGTACAGGATTATCAAGTTCGGCATTTAAAAATACCGGCCCCTTATTCTCTTCATCAAGAATATTATCCGTACAGGTAATGATTATACGCAACGCGTGAAGGATCACACCATATTTGAGAATTCTTTCTTCAGATATTCCAACAGCCTTAAAAATGCTTAAAAAAAGAATGCTGAAAAAGTTCTTTTCAAAATATTTAACCGCATTCAATGCTTTAAAGGGAAACACACTGTTCCTGGCACATTCACATTCACAAAGCAATTCCGAAAATTTATCCTCAACAAGCCGGTGCTGTTTTTGCGCTGATGAAAGCAGCATGACAAGTCCGGGCTGGTTAAAACTTATCTTTAAAAAAGAGAATAATTTCTTAAGTAACTCTAGTTTATTTTTTATCATTTTTATCTCCGTATAAATATGCTCTTCCCGACCCGCGTGATCTCATAAACAATGCTATACAATCTTTGCCCCTTTTAATTTATAAAGAAACAGGGGCAAAATAGTCGTTGAAATCATAAGACAAAGCAAAAGACCGCTCATCACAATAAAACCGAGATTTCTAAAACCCGGATTTGCAGATAGCATCAAACTTCCAAAAGCCAGTGACGATGTTGCTGTTGTGGCAACTATGGGGGTAGCTATACCTGCAAATGTTTTTTCCATATCTCCGCCAACCTTCTTCCACCTGCAAATCACATGAACACCATCATCAATTCCCGCCCCGATTATCAGGGGCATAACAACCAGGGTCATCAGATTAAAATCTATCCCGGATATCCCCATCAAACCCAGAGTAAAAATAATTCCAAGAAAAACCGTCAAAAGTCCGGCACACGTACAGGTCAAATTTCTAAAACTTATAAAGATAACAAGTGATACCGCTATGACGGCCGCAAAGGTGCACTTGAACAAGTCTGATTTTACAGTTTCGTTCAGCCCAAAATTCAGAAAGGGTGATCCGGTAACAATATTTCCCTTTGCCGTAAACACAGCTGCCAATGTTTTTGACAACGCTTCTATTCTTTTAAAGCCTTTATCATCAAATGGATTTTCCCTGGGATAGGCAAGGGTCAACAAACGATTATCCTTTCCCCGAAACTCTCCTCCATCCTTTTTTAAAAACCCGGCCAGAGAATAACTCTCTAAATAAGCAATCGTGTCCGTTGCATTTTCCATCAGAAACTTAAGCTTGTCTTTTTCGGTTTTTTCATCAGGAGAAATAATGACCAGTGGAACAGGAAAAAATGCATAATTATCAAGAAGTTGATTCTGAATGACATGACTTTCAATCTTCTGGTCCAAAAGACTGTCCTGGTCTGCATTAAAACCTGTTCTGAACGCAAAAAAAGTTGAGGCCACTAATAAACATAAAAACATGCTGATCATCAGGAAGGAGCTTTTTTCGGTTAATTCAAACAATTTATTCCAGAACCCTTCAATTCTTCTTGTCTGCGCAATTTTCGTAATTGGCAAATAGCTAAGAATTGGCAGGAGAAAAAAAACAGCCGAAATAAACGTTACGCCCATTCCAGCAGCACCAATCACACCCATTTCAAAAAGCCCTTGAGAATCAGCAGCACAAAGCGCTAAAAATGCGGAACTGGTTGTAACCGCTCCTATAAATAAAGGGCTCATCATCGTTTTACACACATAGAACATGAGCTCTTTTCTGTCTTTTGAAGCGTCCCTGTTTTTTCCCTGCGCTAAAAGATCCTTTGCTTTTTCATTAAATGAATAAATAATGTGCAGACTAAAGTCCACACCCAGGCCGAGAAGTATGGCGGGAAGGGTCGCTGTCATGAAGGTCAGCCGGCCAAACATCAACTTTGTAATGGCAAGAGTCAAAAGCAAACTAACAAAAAGTGTGAAAGACGTTGCAGCAACAACTGAAAAAGGCATCCTCATGAATACAAAAAGAATAACAGCTATTCCTATAAAGGTAACCAGCGCAGCTCGCAGCATATCTTTACTAATGGATTCGGATGAATCAAGCAGCACCTGATAGCTTCCGGTAACCCCTGCTTTTAATCCTTCCGCACCTATTGCCGCTCTTATTTTACTACTCAACACCCTGCTCTGGTTAAGCTCTGTGGGCTTAAAAGAAGGCTTTATCATAAGGATCTCAAAGCTATCTTTTTCTTTTAAATGTTTTTTTAAATATGATGAATCAAACTTATTTACCTCCTCAACAGAGCGGACACTTTTTATCTCTTTAATTAAAGAATCAATATTTTTCTCCTGACCCAAAGAATTTTCCAGTAAAACCAGAAACGAATCCATGCTCTTGAAATTTTCTACTGAATAAGCATACTCCTTAACAATCTCATTTTCCGAATCAAGCAGCACTGAAAAATCACCGTCAACTTTAAGATCCGACAGCATGCCCGTACAGATAAGTGCTGACAAGGTTAGTGCAGCAATAAGTACGGCCCTGAATCTGTAAACAGAATCTGAAATAATCTGGATCAAGGAATACTCCCTAAGTATTACTGACAGCCTTTTTAATCAGCTCGATATGGAATTTAATATGTACTTCATTTTCCGTTTTAAACCATAATAAAGAAGGGTTCTTTATGTTGTAGTCCTGAAGCAAAAGAATGGTTTGAGAGTCAGCAATGATCCGCTCACCCTCAAAATACGTAGCAACATTCAGTTCGATCTCTTTGGTAACACCATGTATGGTGAGATCACCTTTAATTTTTACGGGCAGCGGCTTATCTTTAGACGTTTTTACTGCAATATTTTTCACATCCTGTTCCGGTGTTATAGATGTTGTGGAAAAAGTAATATGAGGAAACTTTTTGACATGCAGAAATTTCTTTTTCATTCTTTTGTCTCTTTTCCGATCCTTCGTATCAAGCTTTGCAGCCTCTAATATTACGTTTCCCTCTCCACCGGCCAGCTTACCGTCCTTTGAGATAAAAATAGTTGCAGCACCATCAATTTTTTCAGGAAAGCCCAGCGTATCATGCACATTCCCTTTCAGAAAAAAAGAAAGCTCACTTTTCTCATTATCAAACACCAAATCAATACGCTTTGTTTCTTCACTTATATTCTCATCTGCAGAAACCTGTACTGCAAACAGTATAAGCAAACTGACAATAATTGATGTAATAATATTTACTTTAGCGTTCTGGTTCATTTATAACCTCTTTAAAAAATATTATTTGTTATTAATTCATTAAATTATTTTCAACAACTGGACAATGTTCTAACTATTTGTTTTCATATTTTAAATGTATTTTTTAATATTTATAGGATGAAAAGGCTTTAAATGCAAATCATTCATATTTCAAAGATATAATTGTTTTATACCCAGAACTCAGGGTATTTTCGTGTCCTTGGAATATTGTTAATAACCAACGCAACAACAAGCATGATCAAAGCTCCAATACCAACAGGCACTAAGACATATAAATAACCAAGATCATGAATTCTTTGGCTGCCGATAACTGCGATTAAGGCCGTAGCCCCACCCGGTGGGTGCAGGGTTTTTGTTGCATGCATTACAGCGATTGCTGTTGCCACAGCCAGAGCAGAAGCAAACCAGAGGTTAGAAGAAAAATACTGGTATGATGCCACCCCAATAAGAGCAGAAAAGAGATGACCGCCTATAAGGTTTCTTGGCTGTGCTAAAGGACTTTTGACTGCACCGTAAATAAGAACAGCTGAAGCACCGAAAGACCCAATAATCATTATCGTATCCGTTGCGCTTAACATATTAAAATTACAATACGCAACCGCGGCAATTCCTAAAAATGCGCCAATCCATGACCAGCAGATTTCTGAGATTCCGACCACGGGAGGACTTTTATCCGAACCTCTCATCTTTAAAAAATATGATTTTATTCCCGAAACCGGAGAATGCTTCTCTGCAGTTTTTTTTGAGACTACCTTATGGTGCGCATGTTCATACGCATGAGTATATATCTCTTTGAAATCTTCAGGGGTAATATCAACATAACCTGACATTTCTGTCATGGCCTGAAAGATATCCTCATCAGAGACACTATTGGGATGGAATTTTTTTATCTCATCAGACTCTTTCATGGGATGCTTCTTTCTTCTACAGATATGATTGTACAGTTTAAGTTCAATTATAAATATAGAGAGTATTGTTTGAAAGAACCTTGACTTAAGTCAAACAATAAACCTGTTTATCATACAGGTCTGTTAATACACTCATCCTAACTGTTTAAATGTTTATTAGAAAAAAATAATTATTTGGATAGTTTTTATATTTGTTTATGCAGGATTGTCGAATAAAATTCGATCATGGTGAGTGTAGACCGTAAAATTACCCCCACGGGCAAACCCAACCACACATATGCCCATATCAACAGTCATCATAACGGTCTGGTGAGAAAATCGACTTCATATATCTTTTGTATAAGGTGTACCCAGGATTTGCGATGAGCAGGAGACAGTTTGCTGCTTTTGATGATGTGCGCGATGACATCATCCCGCTCCACTTTTTATTTATTATTACATGGTGCATATAGGTATATTAACTCATTTAACATAGGTGTGCATACCTATAAAGACTAGGGGTTTTACCTAGGAAACCTGGGGGTCATGGGAAGCAAGGAAAGAAACAACAATTCGATTATTAAACTAACCCAACATTAGTGCAGATATCCTATTTTTTTAATGTATTTTTGCTAATGTCCGAACACATAAGCTTAAGTTGATTTAAGAGAAGGAGCGAACCGGATAATAATGAGGATTGCACAAAACCGCGGCCTGACATTGATTGAGTTGATGATTGTCGTTGCCATAATAGGCACTTTAGCGGCGATCGCTGTCCCTACTTTTACAAGCTACCGAGTGAAGGCGCAGCGGACCCGAACCATATTAGAATTAGGAGTCATTGAAAAAGAGGTCCTTGGCTATTATATAGAAAACGATTCTTTTCCGGAAACCCTGGCAGATATAGGCATGGATACTCTCATGGATCCCTGGAATCGGCCATACCAGTATCTGAGAATTGAACAACCCGATGGCAAAAAAGTAAAACTTGGAAAGGCAAGAAAAGATCACTTTCTGGTGCCGGTAAACACGGATTTTGATCTTTACAGCATGGGTCAGGATGGGAAGAGTGTTGCTCCCTTTACTGCCAAAAACAGTCGGGATGATATTGTAAGGGCAAATAACGGAGGGTATCACGGTCTTGCTTCAGAATACTAATCAGGAGAAAAATATGAGAATAGATGTATCATTTCTACGCAGTAAAGTTGCCAGGAGAATTTTTTTCCTGTTTATTCTCTGCGCCATGATTCCGATTTCCGGGTTGGCCCTTATATCCTACACCCATGTGTCCAGCCAGCTAAAGGAACAAAGCATGAATCGGCTCTATAATGCTGTAAAAGCACATGGAATGTCGGTATATGAAAAATTTCTGTTCCTGGAAGCCAACATGAATATCGTTGCAACGGCTCTGAAAAACATGGGGTCAGCTGAAAATCTGAATCTTGAAGAGACCCTGGGAACATACAGTCTTAAGCGGTTCACTGCACTGGCACGGGTTCATTCTTCCGGGAAAACAATTCCTGTTTTCGGCCAACTGGATGAACTGCCCGAAGACATGTTGGGCATAATGGGAGGGAAAATTCCAGATAAAACCCTGGTTCGGTTTAAAAGGCAGACAGGGAAACCGTACAATGTTTTCATGGCCATACCTCTTGATGAAAAGAACCAGGATTCGAATTTCCTGGTTGGACAGGTTGAAATAGCGCACCTGTGGGGAATCGGATATGAAAACATGCTACCCCCCATGACGGACCTGTGCATTGTAGACCAGTTCAGAAAGGTACTGGTCTCCTCTTTTGAAATGGCAGATAATCTCCTCAACCAGGTGGTGATCAAAAAAAATGAAACAACCCCCAATTATTTTGAGTACAACAAGGGAAATGAAAGTTTTTTTGTTAGCTACTGGTCTGTTTTTATGAAATCAGGTTTTAACGCACCAAATGTCAGTGTAGTATTAAGACGGGCCAGGACAGACGTGTTGAGCCCGATTGATAATTTTAAAAAAATATTTTCCATGGTAGTGCTGCTATCTTTCTGGGTAGTGGGTTTTTTAAGTGTTTACAATATCCGAAAAAGCCTTATCCCGCTTGAAGAATTAAAAAAGGGGACTCTCCGGATCGCTCAAAATGATTTCAAAAACCAGGTCACGGTGACAAGCAATGACGAATTTGAAGAACTGGCAGACTCCTTTAATGCCATGTCCCGAAGCCTTGACAGGCACTTTAATGCCTTGAGCACCCGATCTGAAATTGACCGAGCCATTTTGTCCTCCCTCAATGTCAGAAAAATTGTCAGCAGGACACTAAGGCACATGTACCAGTTTTTTGGATGCAACACCATTGGAATAAGCCTTGCCATTGATAAAAAACCTCTGGCTTATCACAGCTACATATCCACAGACATCAAAGTTCGTAAATTAGTTGACGAATATAATAATATTTCCAAGGCAGACGAAAACAGACTGCTGGATAAAAAACAGTATATTATGATTGATTTAGAGAGGGAAACCCCAGGCTATGTTGCTCCCTCGATAGTGAAGAACATGAAAAAAGTTTTGGTGCTGCCATTAATCATGAACCAAGTCCTGGAAGGAAAAATTGCTCTAGGATTCAGTAGTGAGCCCGACCTGTCAGAAGAAGATCTGACACAGGCACGGCAGATTGCCGATCAGGTAATGGTTGCTCTTTCCAACGCTTCCCTGGTTGAGAAACTGGAGAAATTAAATATTGGGACACTGGATGCACTGGCCAGGACCGTGGATGCTAAATCCGCCTGGACAGCCGGTCATTCAGAACGGGTGATGCAGCTCGCTGTTAAGATTGCCAGGATCATGGGAATGAAAGAGGATTGTGTGGAAACCCTGAGAAGAGGAGCATATCTCCATGATATCGGTAAAATAGGGATTCCCCTGGCTATTCTGGACAAGCCGGGCAAACTCAATGATGAAGAATACAACCTGATAAAGGAGCACCCCGATATCGGTGTCCGGATACTGGAACCTATTGAAGCGTTCTCCGAAGTTTTGCCCACGATCGCCCAGCACCATGAGAAATATGACGGCACAGGCTATCCTCTTGGCCTGAAAGGGGAGGAGATTTCGATTAGTGGAAGGATAATGGCTGTGGCAGATGTATATGATGCACTTGTGTCTGACCGACCCTATCGGCAAGGCTGGATTGAAGAGAAGGGGGTGAATATTATCAAAGAAGATTCAGGGAGCCACTTCGACCCTAAAGTTGTGGATGCCTTCCTGATTGCGATATCATAATGAGAACCAAAGCATTGAATCATACAAATCAAATAAATCTCTTATGGGGGCTGTTTTTCTGCCTGCTTGTTTTGTCATGTACAAAGCCGAAACCTTTCCCGACACAGCTGATCGGCAGGTGGGAAACCGATGTGGAATCATACGAAGATCGTTTTATAACCATCAGAGAGAAAGCACTCATTTTTGGAACAGGCGAGTTGGAATCTGAAGTCTTATTAATTAAATCCTACAAAAGCACACCGCAGGGAAGCTCTGTTTTGTGGGTATTTAACTGTGAGGCCCATTCTGAAAAACCCTTAGAAATCTCTCTGATCTACCATCCCGATGAAGAGCATCTGAAATTACAAATGAAAAACAATTCGAAGCTGAGATGGTATATGGTTGAGGAATAATCAATCCCGGATTTTCCCGTGTTGCCTTAAGGAAAATTTTCTGCCTGCTCTGGACTTACATTTTATAAGTCAGCCGTTTAGGAGACGTTCTTTTTAATATAGGAAGGATTAAAAAATTATACATTAATATCAAAAGATGGATAATATCCAAATATTTAAATATGTTTTTTAAAAATATGCCTACTCTTTTAACAGTGGATACTATCTTATGCAACAGTATCTTCGAATAAAACCCGCTGGTGCTGGGTGTAAACCGTCAAATTACCTCCACGAGCAAAACCAACCACACAGATGCCCATATCAACAGCCATCAAAACAGTCTGATGCGTGGGCACGCCGAGTGACAATATGATCGGAATGCCGCAGCATTTGACCTTGTGCAGAATTTCAGATGAAATTCTGCCGGTACACAGTAATACGGATTCTGAAAAATCAGCATTTTCAAGCAGGCAGTATCCAATTGATTTGTCCACAGCATTGTGACGTCCGATATCATCAATATAGAACTCAGGAAGGTTGTTTCCAAAGCTGATAGCGACGGTATGCACACCGCTGGTTGCTTTGTAAAGAGAGGAACAGGTAACAAGCCATTTCATGCACTGATTCAAAAATTCACTTGTTATGGTAAAACTTGATTCAATGGGATGACAGGAAACCAGTTCTATGACACCGGAATACATGACCCCTTTACCGCAGCCGCTGGTATAGAGCCTTTTCCCCAGAAGGTCAAAATCAACCTCCTTTTTGGTCTGAATATCTATCTTCCATCTCATCTGGTCACAGGAAAAACTCTAAATATCATCTGCACGCTGAATCATTCCCGAGATAAACAAAAACCCTACGGCAAATTCCTTCAAAAGAGTGGGCGTACACATCTGGGTAACCAGTTCAGAGCCATTAACGTCAATAGTGCAAGGCACTTCTGTTACAATGTCTACGGTAAGGGTTTCCTTGCCGCCCCTTTTTATCCGGGCAACCTCAAACTCTGTCTTTGTCCCTAGTTCACCTTCTTTCATAACCACTGTCCATTCTTTATTCTAAATATTTTTTTACCAAACAGACTACAAACCATTTTGCTGTAACAGCCATGTTAATAGCTTAAAGATTCTCAGCAACCTGTTTGATTTCATTTTCCCCGTCGCATACCAGTTCTTCAATCAGGTCCTTGACCGGTTTAATTTCCTCGGCAAGTCCAACAGCCTGACCGGCCATGAGGGAACCATTTTCTACATCTCCGTCTATAACCGCTTTGTGCAGACCTCCGATCCAGTACTCCTCTACTTTCATCTGGGCTTCAATACGATCAATTTCCTTGTTATCTATTTTATTTATGATCTCGAGCTGCAAACGATTAAATGCATCTGTGCTCTTATTTTTCAGGGCTCGCACCGGAATTACCGGCAAACGCGAGTCAAATTGTGGTGCGGCCATGGCTTCCCGAGCTCGGGCTCGACGAAATGCTGTTTTGAAATTTTCATGTACAATACAGTCTTCGGTCATAACAAAGCGGGTACCCAATTGTACGCCGGATGCCCCCATCAGCAGCAGGTGGGCCATCATTTTTCCAGTTGCGATACCTCCGGCAATAAAAATAGGGATCTGGTCAGAATATTCAAAAAGAATCTGCTGCCAGAGAATCGGCCCGGCAACAGGCCCGATATGACCGCCTGCTTCCATTCCTTCAAGAATCAGCCCGTCTACTCCGAAAGTCAACATGCGTTCGGCCAAAGACGCAGTAGAGGCAAAAACCAGAACTTTAGCACCGGAATCTTTGGCCTTTTCAATTTCTGATCTTTTTGGCAAACTGCCGGCAAAAACAATCACAGGCAGCCTGGCTTTAACAACAGTCTCCAGATGTTCCCGGTAGTTGGGCGCTACTGTGATCAGATTGACGGCGAAGGGTTTGTCTGTCATGCCCCGGGTAGTCTGAATCTGGCGATCCAGCGTAGTTTGCGGCATATTGCCACATGCAAGACTGGCAAAAGCGCCGGCATTGCACACTTTAGATACCAGATGCGGTTCGCTGACCCATGTCATAGCACCGCAAATTATTGGATATTCCACTCCCAGAAGTTCTTGCCCACGTTTCCACAGTTTATCCAACCGGTTTGTTCCTGGTTTTTCAATTTTCATTTCGATTCCTTAGAAAAAAAGAGTTAGATAAACACGCCCGGAGGGATTCGAACCTTCAAACCTCAGATTCGAAGTATATTTTAAGCTTAAACTAACACAAAACAAGATAAAACAAAACATAGAATCAACAAGTTTTACAAGGGTGTTATTATATCCTGTTGCTTGTTGATTTTCTTGTTTTTATCTTATTATGGAGACATTAAGCGTATGTGAAACTTTCGCTTTGGAAGTGGGAAAGTAAGGGGTATGTGAATCTTCCAATATACTCAGAAGTCAAAAATGGGGATTCAGATAACTAGAAGTAATATGAACTTTAGCAATATTCAAACTTCTGGCACGCTACACGTAACAAAAGTGATTTTTCTATGGAGTTATGGTGGGTTACACGATTTTTATACTCTCGTTTTTTGTAGTTGTCAAGCCTCTTTCACCTAATGTTTACTGTTTTTTCTAAA
>Ga0307988_1000185_pt1 | contig 48249 bp, 45 predicted proteins | sample EllFjometagen183_FD_203166 | JGI IMG/M metagenome (GOLD analysis project Ga0307988, IMG submission 203166) | Marine microbial communities from Ellis Fjord, Antarctic Ocean - #183 | ecosystem: Environmental > Aquatic > Marine > Unclassified | place: Southern Ocean | collected 2014-10-08 | reverse complement strand
ACTGCCATGGCAAAATCAGTCAATGAAACCGGTTTCATCAAAAACGCCTTAAACCCTAGAAACATTGCCTTTTCCTTGGAAATATTTGAATTGAATCCCGTACAGAGAATAATGGGAATATCCGGCCTGACATCCATCATTTTCCTGGCCATTTTATCCCCGGCCATAATTGGCATGGTCATATCCGTCACCACAAGGTCATATTTGTCTGGATTTTGTTTAAATCGATTTAAGGCTTCTGTACTGTCCGTCTCAATGGTAACATGATATCCAAGGGTGCTCAGGGTGTTTTTGGCAACATCCACCAGCATTATTTCATCATCCACAAACAGGATATGTTCTTTGCCCCCGGGAATGGTTTTCTCAGGGGGAATAACCACTGGCTCAATGTCTTTTTTAACAATGGGCAAGAAAACAGTAAAGATTGATCCCTTTCCCTGCTGGCTTGTCACCTGGATATTCCCCCCATGGCTTTTGACAATACCATGAACAACAGCCAGGCCCATTCCAGTGCCCTGGCCATTTTCCTTTGTAGTAAAAAAAGGCTCAAAAATACGCTCCATAACCCTGGATGCCATCCCTTCTCCATTGTCTTTTACCCTCAGACCCAAATATGAACCGGGCTTTAGATCCTGACGGCTGTGCTCTACTTCTTCAGGAGTTAACTCTTCTAGAGAAACCTCCAGCACTCCGCCAGTTTCCTTCATGACCTGTCCGGCATTGGTGCACAGATTCATGACCACCTGATGGATCTGTGTGGAATCACCCATTACCAGGGACCTGCACTTGAGATTCTCATGTATCTCAATAGTCTTTGGCAGGGATGCATGAATCAGTTTCAAGGCTTCTTTGACAATTTGATTTACCTGTATGGGCTTGGATTCCTTTTCTGACTGCCTGCTGAATGCCAGAATCTGGGTTATCAGTTTCTTTGCCCTAAAGGATGCCACCACCACCTTGTCCAGATTGGCAAACTGCTTTGATTCTTTTTCCGCGTCCATTTGTGCAAGTTGGGTATACCCCATAATGGCACCCAGAATATTGTTAAAATCATGGGCAATCCCTCCGGCCAGGGTACCAATGGACCGGAGCCGCTCAGACTCTGCAACCTTTTGTTCTATTCTTTTTTCTTTTTCAAGGCCGATCTTCATGGAGTTGAAAAGCATGGCATTTTCTATGGCAATGGCAGCATGGTGGGAAAAGATACTCAACAGCAATGCATCCTCTTCTTTAAAATAGGAACCATTTTTCTTGTTGATCACTTCCAGAACCCCGATCAGCTTTCTTTTTGATTTCATGGGAACACAGAGAAGGGATTTGGTTTCCATCCCGGTTATTATATCAATGTCTGAATAAAACCGGGAATCTTTTCTTGTATCCGGTACCAGCAGATATTGTTCATTTTTTGCCACCCAGCCTGCAACCCCCACCCCTGGAGGGATTCTGATATCTTCAAGTTCATCCGCATTGGGACCAGTTGGAACACTGAAAACCAGTTCACCGGTTTTTTCATCCAAAAGCATGAGGGTGCTTGCTATGGAATCAGTCACAATATTGGCATATTTCATGATAAGGGAGAGCACATCCACGAGGTCAATGGTGGAATTAATAATAAATCCCACTTCCAATGCAGTGGCAAGTTTAACATTATCCAACCTGCTTAAATCTGTTGCCCTCTTGGTCTGAATCTCCAGGGCAGGGGCCAGCTGCTCTTCAGTTACAAACCCCTTTTTTACAAGGATCTGTCCCAACATGGGAATCTGGTGACTTGTCTTTCGGCCTTTGGAAATCAATTCAGTGCGATCAATATCTGTTTCAGGCAGGATATTATCAACAAAGACCTGCTGAAACTGCAATGCCTCGTCCAGCTGCCCAGAAGAAATAATGCCCATGCTGACAAGAAGATCGCCCAGAAGATGTGAATTTAAATTCATGCCATACTCCTTGATAAAAATATTATGTAAAAACTCAAATAATTGATGGATCAGGATTCCTTGTGAATTGTGAGTTGGGGAAATGGAATTTCCCAATTATTCTTTGTACAGGCATCCACGCACCATCTCTGGATAGCCCTTGAAAGCCTGTTGTAAAGGGGTGCCTCCTTTCCTTTAAAGTCTGCAACCACCACAAAATCCAGGGAAGAGGCGCCTGCCTGGGCAAATTCCACCCTGAGGTTTAAAAGGGATTTCTCATACCCTTCATTGGTAACCTGTTCCTGGATATGGGCCGCCAGGATTTCCGGAACCCTGGTGGTGGATTCAGCCTGAAGGGTATAGGAGATACCAAAAGGAATTTTCAATCTAAAATTAATGGACAGATTCAGGGGAGAAAGAGCCAGAAAATCTCCGGTCTGATAAACCTTGTGAGCTCCGCCACGCTGGACCAGTTCCACCATTTCATGGGAAAGACTGGTCACACACCCCCGGGTACCGTCCCCAAGGATGACCCAATCACTTTCCCGGCAGGGAAACCAGGGTTCGTTCTTGTCAAACGCCCGGGAAGTTTTGTTCATCAATTCTTCAATGGGCAGCCGAAGACTAACCCCAAGGGTGGGGTTTTCAATGGTGGTGAACACATTGATATTTTTTACCAGCCAGGGAACCCCCAGATGAAAAATCCGCTCCCCCTCCCTGACAGAACCAATGTTTAGAATGAGGCGACTCTGGTGCCAGAACCGAGGAAGGGTCTGCTTGGCACCCCAGCCAATCCCCATGAGAAAAATAATGGTTAATGAGAGTAAAACCCAGTCTTCAAACATATAAAAGACCAGAATTAATACAATCAGGGTTAAAAACAGGGTCATCACCCGGTATATGAGATCAAGGGCCCTGATGTGGAAGGGCCTGTATCGGGTTTTGTAACCCGGGATAAATTTCATGAAAAACAGATAGAAAAATCTAAGCAGAAGAACGACTCCTATGCATGCCACCAGGGCAATAAAGAGAAACATCCCCCGGGTCCTGAAAAAATTCTTAATTGATTTCCTGGAGCTTTCAATCAAAGATTTCTCTTCCCCCTTGATCTCCAGCAGCTGCATTTCAACGATATCCAGCCTGTTTTGGATCTGGTTTTCCACACTTTTCCATTCCGGTACCAAATTTTCAAGACCTGATTTAAGCTCTTTCTCATGGGTCTTTGATATGAGGGCCATTATATTCTCATTGGCCTTTCTTGCAGCTGGAACCAGATCCTGATAGAAAGAGAGTTCATCTTTGAGCTTGGTTTTTTGTCTGGCCTTGGCCGTCAGCCTTTTCATCTCCGTGATTCCCGGTTTAACCAGGGAAAGCAGTTCATCTTTCCAATCAAATTGTTCTGCCTTTTTCTCAACAAACAACCCTATATCCACACCCGTGGCAATACGTTCAAAATCAATATTTGCCCCAGCCAAAAGCTGGTCCAGTTTTTTCAGTTCAATCAAAAGATCTGCTTTTTCCGTTTCTGACTCGCTCTTTTCAAGAAATTGCTTTTTTTCCGTAATCCTCTGGTTCAGGTTCTTTTTCAGCTCAATAATGGAATTGAGCATTTTGATGGTTGTCTCCTCCTTGTTGATTTCAGCTGAGTCAACGGGAGTTAACGCCTTATTGGCAGGAGTTTCTGCCAAAACAAGGGTATTGATGGCCAGGGCCAGAAAAAAGATACTTATAATAATTTTTTTATACATGTATTCTCCAAAGCGTTGGAAGTTACATCCATTAAGTTTATAAAAATGGAATTATCTTATTTACCCTTGTTTCTATCTCATCCCTCAATTTCCTGAGGTTGTCCAGGGAGTTCCCCCTGGATTGGGAAATATCCCAAATTCTGATTGATTCTCCAGGCAAATCAATTCCAGCCTTTTCCGGGCCGATGTTTATCACCAGATCCTGATCTTTCCCCTGGCCTTTGGCTGAAAGAAAATCGTCCAGGTGTCGGGGGCTGCAATATTTAAGGTCCAGATTTTTCTCTGCCATGACCTTGACCATATTGGGATCTATTTTTTCTGCTGCATCATATCCTGCCGTTATCACATTTATCCGTCCTTTTACCGAAGCCTTGACAAAGGCAGCAGCCATCTGGCTTCGACAGGCATCCTTTTCAGAAACAAACAAAAGCCTCTTCTTCTCGCTCCAGGGCGCCAGAAGATGCCTGACAGCATCCTGAATCTCCGACAATAGTTCAGGCCTGGAAATGATATCCCCTGAATCCTCAACCTTTTTATAGGTCAAAGAGCCTGCATAATCGGCAGATATGGCATCAAAAAAGTATTTACTTGTCAGTTCAACTCCTTCAAACAGGCGCTTGCCCCCCGAAGCCCCCACAGACAATAAAAAACCCTGGCGATAATAGGAATCAGGGTCCAAAAGCTTGAGTTTATATTTCCTGCCCCAGAACATCTGACACCGATCAATAAAGACCTTTGCCTGGGCCGTGACATTGTAAAAAAAGACCGGAGAAGCCAACACAACCACATCTGCCTTTCTGACCAGGGAATACCCTTTTTTCTCCATTTCATCCTTTATGGGGCAGAACCCTTTTTTTTCACAGACAAGCAACTCCCTACAGGGCTGTATATCATGCTTTTCAGGACGAATTATCTGTGTCTGGGCTCCATAGGTTTCGCATTCTTTCAAAAAATAATTTAACAAAAAATCTGAATTCCCGTTTTTCCGTGGACTTCCCTGGACTCCCAGCACAAACATGATTTTCTCCTTTTCCATTATTCCATAACCATAAAAAAACAAAGTTTATCGTCACTCTTTACCCATAGCACGAATCCATTCTATCGTTCCCACACTTCACCTGCGGTCCTAACGGAATAGCGCCAAGAATAATACTCATCAGGAAGACTGGATTCCACCACCAGCTATGCCTGCCCCCTCGTCAACCCGGGTCAGCAGTAAACCGCCCACCACAAAAAAAAGAATCACAACAGAGATACCCGCTCTCTGGGAATCAAATATCTGTGTTAAAAATCCCAGAAAAAGGGGGCCAAAAAAGGCAGTGAGCTTGCCGGAAAAAGCAAAAAACCCAAAAAATTGATTTTCCTTTTCCTTTGGTACAAACCGACCCATCAAAGACCGGCTGGCCGATTGATTGGGTCCTGCAAAAAAGCCCACCAGGATACCAGCCACCCAGAAAAATGTTTTATTGGGCGCAAACACAGCCAGAAGTGTTGCCAGGGCCAGAACCACATTGCTTATCTGGATTGTTTTTTTCCCCCCTAATTTATCATCAAAAATTCCCATGATCAGGGCACCGGTTCCAGCGGCTAGATTCAGGCCTATTCCAAAAATCATGATCTCCTGGAAACTAAACCCAAATGTGCCGGCCGCATAAATACCGCCAAAGGCAAAAATAGTCACCAGGCCGTCATTATATATCATCCTGGCAATGAGCAGTTTTACAATTTCTCTATAATTTCGTATCTCCTGAAAGGTGGTCATAAGATCTGCCACCCCCTTTTTAACGATTTCCCCGGTGCTGCGCTTGGTCACAGAAGCCTTGGATTTAACAAACAAAAACAATGGAATGGAGAACAGGGCAAACCATAAAGCCACCAGGAGATTTGTTGCCCGTATATTGGCGCCAGCCTCCTTTGAAAGGCCAAACCATGGCAATTCCGGGCTGATAAACCCTGCCATAGCAATGAACATGGCTCCAAGCCCGCCAATATATCCCACACCCCACCCAATACCTGAAATCCTGCCTATGTTCTTTTGGGTGGAAATATCCGGTAAAAAAGCATTGTAAAACACATACCCCAGTTCATAGGCGATATTGGAAACCACAAACCAGGCCAGGGCTGTAAACACCTGTCCCGGCATTATAAAATGCAAAACAGAGGTTGCGATAATAGTGATAAGAGTGGAGAGAAAAAGAAATTTTTTCCGTAAACCACCTTGATCAGCCAGGGCCCCAAGAATTGGAGAAAGCAATGCCACACAAAGGGCTGTAATGGTTATAGCCCTTGACCAGAGAACCGTGCCGGATATTTTGTCCGAAGCAATGGCAGAGACAAAATAGGTGCCGTAAATAAAGGTAACCACAAGGGTTGTATAGGCAGAATTGGCAAAATCATACATAACCCACCCGAAAATCTGTTTTTTATCAGCCTTACCCGTGTTATCGGTCATTTGCCCAGAGCCTCCTGTTTTTTTGTGAAAAATAAGATCCATGGTGATCCAGACCCTTATATAATTGCTGCTCAAGCTCATTAATTTCCCGCCAGAAATAAAACGTATCCTTTGGCAGTACCGGTCTGATCATTGGCAGATCCGGATCATCCAGAATTTTTGTAGCTCTCCTGCCCCGGCTCATACTGCTTGACAGAAGATCCAGAACCTTTTTCCCAGCCGTGGAGGTTTCCTGAATCATTTTTTGAATCCCAGTTGAAGACCTAGCACCTGTACAGGGATCCCTGTATATGAATTTCTGCCTGAAAAAGGGCAGGTCCACAGGCTCTTTGCAGGGATAAATCAGCCCGACCACCCGGTCAGGCACCCATGGGGTTTTTCTGTTCAAAAAATCAAAAACCCGCCAGATAATGGAAGAGCGGAACAAACAATTAAGACCCATGTGGAAATAAAGGGCATTGGTAAGGCAAGTCATTTCTGTCCGGTTTCCAAGTAAAAAAAGATCAGCCATGAATTGGTTGCGCCGGGTTTTTGATATTTCCAGATTTCTTACAATCTTGGCAAGGGAAGCCCTGGAGCGATCATCCGAGAGATACCAGAAATGAAGATCCATGGCAGTTTCAAACTGGTGGTGACGGGCAATTGCCCCGGGATGGAGCCCAGCCATGCCGGAAAAATAATATACCAGTGGATGAAAAATTGTATCTGCCAGGATATGGCAGACCACTCCGGCTGCAAAAGCCAGAACGGCTGGATCTCTATCTGGATTTTTGTCCAGAAATTCCAACACCGGCATGAGAGATCTGGCATCTGTACAATGAAATGGGGTGCTTTTATCCTGAATCAGAGCAAGCTTTGGTCCTTTCAGATAATAAAAAGGAATGTCCGGTGTAATGGCTCCCAGAAAAAAGAGGTTGGGAAAGGCCTGGATTGGTTTATAAAACAAAGAATCCTTTGGTAATTCTTTTACCAGGGCCTCTGCCAGGGCCCAGTGAGTAATTTCCTTTGGCATAAATCTATTCCATATACTGGGTGGTTAGCCCGATATTTTTATAACCAGCACCATTACCCATTTTTTTGTTCAAGCTCCAGCAGCTGCTTTTTCACACCCATGCCGCCTCCAAATCCGGTAAGGCTCCCATCTTTTCCAATAACCCTGTGACAGGGAATAATAATGGAAATGGGATTTTTCCCGTTTGCCATGCCCACTGCCCGGCATGCATTGGGATTGCCAATTCTCCTGGCCATTTCACCGTAATTAATGGTTTCCCCATAGGGAATTTTAAGCAATTCCTGCCACACACTTTTCTGGAATTGGGTTCCCTGGATATCCAGGTCCAGATCAAAAGTTTTAAGGCTGCCGTTAAAATATGCCTCCAGCTGATTTAATGCCTTGGAAAATCGAGTTGTACTGTTTATCCAAAGGTCTTCGGGTTCCTTCCGGGTTTTACTCAGAGGAAAATTTAAGGCTTCAAGCCGATCATGACCATTTAACAGCAATTTCCCCACAGGGGATTCATAATAACAATAATACACGGGCCCTCCTTTTCTGTAAAACACATAATGCAATCCTGCCAAAAATTACGAATAAAAACCAATGAATTATTTGGACTTAATTTAAATTCCGTCCATATGAAATCTCGCACAAAGACACGAAGAAGCCACCAAGAGAACTACAGGCTCAGTGTCTTCATTATCTTTGAGTGAGAATAATATTTTTCAGTCATTCAAAATTGGACCAAATTAAAACAAATCCCAATTATTTCATATCAGATAATTGAGAATGATGCGAGAAATACACCGACAGAATATAAAAAACAAAGAGATTACTGCATATTCCCCGGCCGGTATCCTTTTTATAGGTGATTCTATCTTCTATTGTGAGGCCCACTTGTGCTCCCTCATAATTTCCGGACACAACATTTTGTGATTGCAGAAAATTTTGTTTGATAGCTAAGTTGGCTATGAATAAACGCTGAAAGCCAAGTTCAAGATAAGATATCCCATCTATTTACGAGTGATCTACAGGTTATAGACTGAAGGTCCTTTGAATACGAAACGCTTGCCATGCCTTCCAAAAAATCGTGAGGCTTAGTCACTTTCTCATTCTTTTACCCAAAAAATCTGTCTGGCTGATCTCCTGATTTCCAATTTAAATTTTTATACTGTGGAAGAAATCGTATTGTTAAAAAAATGGTGGATAAAATAATATCTTGTAAGGTTTTCATTTAAATTCAGACTAAACTTTTAAAAGAATGTGATAGAGGGGCCTTTAGAGTAACTTTAACTTTCAGGGTTTTGATCCTGATCTCGGAGGACATATGGAACCCGAACAGATTATTAACGACATTACAGATCTTATAAAAACGTATCTGGCAAACCAGAAACAGGGCAAATTCCTTCAATATAAAGACCCAACCGAGCTAGGAGAAATCCTGAAATTGGATGAATACAGGGATGGGGTCGAATGGTCTCAGCTCTTCACGTGGATTGAAAAGTATCTCACTTATTCCGTAAAGACCAATCATACCGGATTTGTCAACCGAATGTGGGTTGGGGCAAACCTCCCTTCAATTCTGGGGGAAATGGTGGCAGCCGTGTCAAACACCTCTTCTTGCACCTATGAATCGGCACCAGTGTCCACTCTGATGGAAAAATATATGATACAGGAGATGCTTGATCTTGTCGGCTTTAAAAATGGTGAGGGTCAGATGACCACCGGTTCAAGCAATGCCAATATGCTGGCAATGATGGCTGCAAGGAATGAGAGCCTGCCAACGGTGAAGGCAAAAGGAATCTTTGGACAGCAAAATATCACTGGTTTTGTCAGTTCTGATGCCCATTATTCCATGGAGAAGGCCGCAAATATTATTGGGCTTGGTATTGATCATCTTTTCAAGGTTCCTGTCAATGGCCAGGGTGAGATGGATATGGATCTTCTGGAAGAAAACCTTGAAAAAACAGTTAATAAGGACGCACATCCTTTTTTTGTTGCAGGGACAGCCGGTACAACAGTTCGCGGCGCCTATGATTCAATTAAAGAATTGCTCAGATTGAAGAAAAAATTCAATTTCTGGCTGCATATTGACGGAGCCTGGGGCGGAGCAGTGCTTGTCAGCGATGCGCTTCGAAAAAAGTATGTCAATGGCATTGAACAAGTCGATTCCCTTACCTGGGATTTTCATAAAATGCTTGGAACATCGCTGATGTGTAATATTTTTTTGATCAATAACAGACCCCATACCTTGGGAAAATTATGCAGCAGTGGTAATGACAGCTATATTTTCCATGAAGTCCCGGACCGAAATACAAATATCAATGAGGTCCAGGATCTCGGGGCTGTATCCTTGCAATGCGGCAGGAGAGTAGACAGCCTGAAATGGTTTCTGGACTGGAAATATTTTGGGGAAAAGGAATTTGGCCACCGGGTGGAACTATCCCTTGAATTATGCCAATATGCAGAATCCATCGTCCAGGAATCGGATTCTCTGGAACTGGTATTGCCGAGAAACTCATTTAATATTTGTTTTCGCTACAAGGCGCCGGAGAATATTGCGAATAAATTGAATCTTACCATCCGCAATACCCTGTACCATAATGGCAAAAGCCTTGTCGGGTATGCATATTATGAAAATAAACTGTTTCTAAGACTTCTGCTTGCCGGGTCTGATCTTACCCCTAAAAATATTGATCAATATTTTTCAGATCTGATTAAAACAGGTAAATCCCTGTCAGGAATTTAGAAATTGAAAGGAATATACCAATGAGTGAAAAAAATGGTGTCCCAAAAACATATTTGAACCACCCAAATCTTTGGAAATTAAAAGCGCTGTTAGAGAAACTTTTTATTGATCCCAACCCGAATCATATCACGGAAGCTCTCAGTGTGTTTCTGAAAAAATATCCCCTCCCCATTGATGACTTCCCGTTGCTTGAAGGGACATATTCCAGAACCATTCTTTTCAGAAGCGACAACGGGTATGAGGCCATGGCAGCACGGTGGAGCCCCGGTACAATTTCTTCAATACATGGGCATCCCCAGTTTGCGCTTATTATTGTAGCTGAGGGAAAACTGGGGGTGGATTACTATAAAAAACACAATGATCTGGTAAAGAAGACAAGGTCAGAATTTTTAACTGAATCTCAATTTTTTTCAGATATCGGTCAGGCCGGAACTTTTGATAACCATATTCATGGAGTACAGGCATATGAAGAAACTCTCAGCATACATATATCATCCGACGATGCTGCAAAGGGAGAAACCTTCGGATAGGTGCACTCGACCTTTAAAAATCTATATACGGTTTTCCCTTTTTTTCTGGTATCTATGGGCCTGTCTGCGGTATTGGGTGATTCCCTGGAATTACTTTGGACTCAACAGCAGATATTTTAATAAGAAAAAAGGCATCTTTTCAAAACTGGAAATGGATTCAGTCATACCAGCACGCTTTAGGCTGAGGCAGACATATTATGATCCGGACAAACCACCCCAGCACTATCCTGTTTTTATCAAGCCGGAATGGGGCCAGAATTCCAATGGCATTGCTCGTGTGCATAACGAAAAAGAGTACCAGGCATTTCAGAAAGACATCGACGTCACAGGCATGCCCTTTATTGTCCAGGATGCTGCCACGGAAAAAAAAGAATTTGAAATATATTACCTTCGATCCCCTGACAATAGTGATAATTGTGCCTTTTTGTCCATTACAGAAGTGACAAACACTTGCAGAAATCACCATCCAATAAATTCAATACACAATTCCTGTACCGGCTACAGGGATATAACACAGACCTTTTCTTCAAATGAACTGCAGGCGATCTGGTTTTCATTGCGAAATATTGGCAGATTCCGCATGGCCCGGGTTGGATTGAAGGCCGCTGACCCCAGGGGAATACTCAGGGAAGAATTTCACATTGTGGAAATTAATCTTTTTCTTCCCATGCCCCTTGTTCTGCTGACAAAAAATGTTGGCCTATTTGAAAAAAATATGATCATGAAAAAGGTGATGTCACTTGCAGCCAGACTGGCAAAAACGATTCCGGAAAAAGAATCCGGAAAAACCATCTTTCTCCAAAAATTTATAGTTGACCCAATTATGCCTCATCAAATTATACCTCAAGGAAAGGAGACACAATGAAATCGTTGAAAAGAATAATCTATTCCTGGGTTGAGCAAAAATTCCTTGGCGGCTGCAGCAATTACAATTCTCTTTTCACAAGAAAAAGCTGTCGTTCCAAAAAACAGGCAAGAGAAATGTTTTCAAAAAACAATATCCCCCATGCAAAGGGGGATATTTTCTATGGCCCTATTAAGCCATTCAGGTTTGTAAAAAAGCATGGATTCCCGGTGGTTATCAAACCAAATGTCAGCGGCTTTTCCCGGGGCAGTCATTTTCCCATTAATTCCTACAAGGATTTGTTGAAAGCAATTGTGCTTGTTAAAATCTGGTGGCCAAGCTCAGTAATAGAGCAGTATCTGGAAGGAAAAAATTATCGCGTTGTGGTGGTAAAAGATGAAATAATGTCCGTTATTAGACGGTATCCACCCTTTGTCATCGGGGATGGGAAATCAACCATCAATGAACTGATAGACTATGAAAACAAAATGCGGCGGCAGATGGCGCTTGGTCCTGTCATCCACTCCATTCAAAAGAGTCTTGGGATAAGCCGATTTTTAAAAAAAAAGAAACTTTTCTTTACATCTATTCCTTTAAAAGAAGAGAAGGTTACCCTTTATAACCGAATTTCCCTGGCGCCGGGCGGCATAATTGAAACACTTGATAAAGACAGCATGCATGAACAAAACAGGGTACTTTTCCTGAAAATTCTTCCCTGTTTTAATGCCAACATCTTAGGCGTTGATGCTATCTTTGAGAAAGGGATAGACATACCCTATACGGATCAGCGTGTGATATTTCTTGAAGTAAATTCAAGGCCGTATTTAAAAATGCACGATTATCCCCGGTATGGAGAAAAACAGGACCTGAGCCACTTTTATGATGTCTTAAATGGGCTTGAAATACAACAAAAAGACATCTATTAAGATGGATTTGTTCTCGCGTAAAATGTCCTTGCTAACGCGAAATTTCTATTCTTTTCTTGGGGCACATTCATTTCTTCTGGGGATGTTTCCTTTTTACATTCCGGTATATCTCAATAAAGCAGGCTTTTCTCTTGGGCAGATCTGCTGTTTCATTTCAATCACAGGATTTGGTTTTTGCAGCAGCCTGTATCTATGGGACAGAATTTCCAAACGCATTTCTTTACCCTATTTGATCGTTTTTTCCTTTTTGAGTGAGTTTATCCTTCTGTCTCTGTTTTTTATGGAGAAAGACATGATTTTCATCATAATTGCAGGATTCTTCAATGGCATTTTTAACTGCAGCTTCTGGATGATTCAAAGGCTCCTTTTTCTTGAGACGATCACCCCTCAAAACTCAGGTCAAAAATTTGGAAATTTTCAGATTTTTGTCCTTCTGGTTCTGAAGATGGGGATACTTGCGGGAGGCGCAATTCTTGAAAAATCCGGGTTTCTGTCTGTCTACATTTTTTCGGCAGGTATTGTAATGCTATCTGTACTGTTTTTCCTGCGAAAAAAACCGGGAATCAAGCTTGATACAAGCGTCGTGTCGGCAAGCCCACTGGGTCTAAAATTTGTCGCAGGGTACAAAGATCGTTTCAATTCAAAATTTGTCTTTGCAGTGGACGGCATCTTTCTCTATCTTGAGAGCTATTTTTGGATGATTTCACTTTTTCTTATTGTCCGGCAAAGCTATTGGAAACTCGGGGTGCTGGTTATCTTTCTCATGGTGCTCTTTGGCGGAATTTTTGTGATGATTAAAAACAGCATAGATCGATTGCCCGCCAATAAAATGTATGCAGCTGCTGTTTGTCTCTACAGCCTTTCCTGGGTGTTAAGAGGCGTATTGTCAGAGAAATTGAATAATGTTTCACTTCTTTTTTTGCTTTCCGTCATCACTTTTGGCACCTCCATATTCAGACTTATTTTCAATAAAAGGTTTTTTGATATAGCAAAGTCCACAACTGGTCATAAATATATTTTTATCAAAAGTTATTTTTCCCAGTTTTTTCTGGCGGTTGCGGGTCTATTGGGTTTTCTGATGATAGGGCCGGGGGACTTAGTTGAACAACTCTCCACAGTCTACATGACAGCCGCCCTTCTCTCATTTATATACCTTTTTTACATTGGAGGAAAAAACCATAATGGCTGAATTAGAATTTAAATTTTAATCTTCTTTATAAGGTAAAACCTATGCCGATAAAAGTAATGCATTGCCCTGTCTGTGGCTACATCACGACGGGTGAGATTGATTTCCAACATTGTCCGGTATGCAAAAGCTCAGGAGAACTCTTCAAACCGGACACAACCATGGAAGCCCGGGGCAACTGGGATACAAAATCTATTTTGAAAGCCGGATGGTTTCCGGATCCATCCATTCTCAATAATTTTTAATCCGTCAGAAATTTTCATCATTTCATCCTTGCCATATTAATATTATATACGCTCTTCAGCACCAGAGTTGTGACTGCTGAATGCAGGCTGTGGTTCGTTTTCGGTTGATCAACCAATTTTATCAAACTGCAATGATGAGGGTTCAATGTGCAGATCCAGCTGCGGAAATGCGAATTGGATACCTTCCCTGTCAAATCGGAGCTTAATTTTTTCCAGCAAGTCGCAACGAGCAACCCAATAATCTTTGTTATCCACCCAGCAGCGACCGCCAAGATCCACGCTACTATCTGCCAGGTTCATAAGATACACTTGGGGGGTTGGCTTGAGATTCACCCTGGGATCTTCAATCATTACCATTTCTAATGTCCGTTTTGCTTTCAAAAGGTCCTGATCGTACCGGATACTGATGTCAATTTTTACACGGCGGGTCTTGGTAAAATGATAGTTGATGATGATATCATTGAGTATCTGCCGGTTGGGCACAAAAAATGTTTTCCCATCAAAGGTCCTCATTCGGGTATTGAGAAATGTTATCGCCTCCACTTTACCCAGCAGCTCACCGGCTTTGACAGTATTTCCAACTTTGAACGGCAGTGTAGGGAGAATTGGCCTCAAAAAGACCATAACCCCTATAACAATCAATACAATAATAGACATCAGACGGACCATGTTGGCCGGCTGGGCACCTAACTCCACTGCCGTGCCCATTATCGTAATGGCTACAATAATGATGTAAAGCGAATTACACATCAGTGGTGCCGTCTTGTTTTTCGGATACAACCTTTTCATTCTCCGATCTAAACTATTGTGAATCCACTTGGCAATCTTAAGACCGCTAATCAGTATTATCAGTGCCAGCACGATTGCTGTGCCGTGCTGTGTCAGTGTTTCACCGAGTATCTGTAGCTTGGACAGCTCATTTTGCATTTGTGATATTCTCCCTATAATTAAATAAAAGTGACCCGGCCACAGGGCTACCGCCCAAATAACCGGGTCACTCCAAAATTACAAAAAGAATGCTATTCAAATTCATGGAGAAAGATAAAATCATTTTCAGCAACGCCACTGTGACAGGCAAGACACCCTTTTGGCTTTCCATAGGGTTTGGCTTTGCCCCTGGGCGTATATCTCGCCCAGAACCAGTCTCCGACTTTGGGATTATACCCGTGGACTTTATACATAACCGTAATCGCCATCAATTTTTTCTTTTTACTGTAATTTTCTTTTACAACAATCGCCCCGTCTTTAAACGGTGGGGAAGATGAATCATAGGTCTGGTCATTGACATACACTTTGTTGAAAGATCCGTGGGGTTCGTTCCCCTCCTGCATCCCCTGGTGATCATCCCAGAATTTCCACTGGGTATAGGGAGAGGTTTTTGTAATGTGATTCCAAAGATCTTTGGGATTGGCTCCCGGCATTTCTGCCATTGCTGATGAAACCATGAAAACGGCCAGACAAAAAATACTCAGTCCTGTAATTTTTTTTACCATCATAACCCCTTTTAATAATAGTTAATAAACTTACTATCTGCACTTTTCTGTCAAAAGACAATGTCACTTCAACAGGTTTGTCGGGAGGAGATAAAAAAACTTACAAAAAATTATTCAATGTTCTTTAGATGATTTTTTATTTTCTGCCGGGCTTGATCCGGTAAGGGGGTGATCTCATTACCTATCGATTTGTCGTCGTCTAATTTCAAAACAGCTTTGCGGATTAAATTCAGTTGGTTTTTATAATTTAAACACAAATGACACATCATCAGGTGGAATTTAATTCCCATCCTGATCTTTAAAGGCAGCTTTTCGTCCATGGACCGGGAAATTAAGTCTGATACGTCTTTGCATCTGAATGTCCAGTGGTTTATCATATTAAACTCTTTTTTTTATAGCCAATTGGTTTCAATACATTTTCTCATCAAAAAGCGAGCCCTATGGAGGATCACCCAGCAGTTAGTCGCGGTAATATTTAAAACCTTACAAATAGCTTGAGTGGTTTCTCCCTCCATCTCTCGCAGGGCCAAAGCGCGAGCTGGTCTCTTGGGAAGATCCTGAAGACATTTTTTTACGATATTTAAAAATACTTTTTGCTCAAGCAGGCTCTCAGGATTGGATGCCCATTTTTCAGGGCCGGTTTTCCATTTTCCTTTGTCGTCAAAACAATCATGCATTTCATGGGTTTCTAAAATATTGTCTTCAAACACGGGTTCACGGTATTTTTTTCGTAGGAAATCAATGATTTTATGCTTTAATATGCCGGTTAACCAAGTTTTTCCCGAGGATGTTCCTTTGAAACGTTCTCTTGCCTCCAGAGCAGCTGCCAGGGTATCCTGGACAAGATCCTGGGCAAGAGAGTCATCCTGAATTCGATAGAGAGCAAATGAATAGAGGTAGTCTCCATATTTGTCCACCCAGGTGGATGGAGGGCTTAATATCTGATTCACAGTAATGATCAGCTCCCTGATTTTTTATATGATAATGTATATTTTATTCGGATTCTATTTCGATAGAAACTATAAGATTAAATTTTCCTTTTTGTCAATCGGAGAATGGGAAAGTCCTTTCTTCTCTCACACGAAAGAACAGTCAATGATCTAAATCCTAAAATAGATCCTACGTTTTTGTCACAAAAGCCGGACCCGTTTTTTTATTAATGTAAGGTATGGTGCATTAAGACGACATAATAGCATAAGAAAAGAATGAAAATTACTTGTTGAGGAGATGCTTCATGAAAACAAATGGTTCAAAATTCATCATGGTGGGAGTTTTGATTGCGCTCATTGTATTGTTTTTTGTATTTGCTCTGCAACAATACCTCACCCTGGACCATATCAAGTCACAGCAGGAAGTTTTAAATAAGTATTATCAGGACCATACCGCAGTCACCATTGCGGTGTATATGCTCATTTATATTGCTGTCACCGCTCTTTCCCTGCCGGGTGCAGCTGTCATGACACTTGCGGGCGGCGGACTCTTTGGTCTACTGGTCGGCACAGCAGTTGTATCTTTTGCCAGTACCATTGGTGCCACACTGGCCTTTGTCGTATCCCGGTTCCTTTTGCACGACTGGGTACAGATAAAATTTGGTGATAAATTAAACGCTGTCAATGACGGAATTGCAGTTGATGGGGCATTTTATCTGTTTACGCTTCGACTTGTACCGGTTTTCCCATTTTTTATCATCAACCTGATTATGGGTCTGACACCCATCAAGGCCATCCAGTTTTACATGGCAAGCCAGATTGGCATGCTGGCAGGGACAATTGTTTATGTCAATGCCGGGACTGAGTTGAGTAAAATTGATTCCCTTAAAGGGATTTTATCTCCCGGGCTGTTGATGTCATTTATTCTGCTGGGTATTTTTCCCCTCCTGGCTAAACAAGGAATTCAACTCATTAAAAGGAGAAAATCATGAGCAACAACGAATTCGATATCGGTGTAGTTGGTGGCGGTGCTGCAGGCCTGACAATAGTTTCTGGTGCTGCCCAGCTTGGTGCAAAAGTCGTTTTTGGACATGCTCGGTTTATTGATGAGCATAGGGTCAACCTTGACGGAAAAATGATTTCCGCTGATAAATGGGTTATTGCCACCGGGTATTCCCCGGTAGTCCCCTCCATTAAAGGTTTGGCCGAGACGCCGCACCTGACCAATAAAGAAATTTTTTACATGGACAACCTGCCTGCATCGATGATCATTCTGGGTGCAGGGCCCATTGGTATTGAGATGGCCCAGGCTTTTAATCGACTTGGAACCAAAGTAACAGTGATTGACCGGTCAGCACAGATATTGGGTAAAGAGGATTTTAGATGAAAAAGAAAAACCTCTGGGTGTCCAGATTTTGGGACCGGGGGCCGGTAATCTGATCAGCGAATGGGTTGCCGGTGCTTACCTGTCGCCCAAGATTTTTTCCAAAACCATACAAAAGGGGCTCAAATTCTTTTTCAATCTTAAAGGGCGAGCCTGTAATTTGAATGAATAATTATTAACAATACAACTGGAACTGATTATTGAAAATGAATTCTATAACTACATTTTTAAGAAAAACCATTCTAAGAAAGCTCGAAAAGGGGAAAGAACACTATGAGCAAAGGGTTTATAATAATTTAAACAAGCTGCATAGTGTTATTCAACCTGGTGATATCGTGTTGGTGGAAGGCCGGTCTGATATGAGCAGGTTGATAAAACTATTTTCCAGTAGCCATTGGAGCCATGTTGCAATGTATGTCGGGAAAGCATTGATAGACTCCGATTATAAAGATAAGGATATTTACTTAAAACGATACGGAGAAGACGCGAATCACATGCTGGTGGAGGCATTTTCCGGCAAAGGTGTTATCGCGACACCTTTAAAAAAATATAAGGATTACAATATCAGACTTTGCAGACCATACGGAATACTTGAATCTGATCTGCATGATGTCATTGAACAGGTAACTGGAAGGTTGGGAATGCACTATGATGATCAGAATATCCTGGCTATTGCATTAATGGTTGTGCAAGCACTTTGGAGACCCAAGAATAATCAGACTTTGCGGGCGTGCCTGGGAAACTGCAATAATTATCAAGTCATCTGTTCCGGCATGATAGCGCAAGCCTTTCAGAGTGTTGGATATCCAATTTTGCCAGCGCTTTTACCTCAATCCTCAAAAGATACACGTAACGAAAACAATCCATACGGAGGAGGATTGATAATGCGGCATTACACCCAGATAACACCCAAAGATTTCGATCTAAGCCCCAATTTTGAAGTAATAAAATACAATATCAAAGGAGCTGTTCAGTTCGATTACAAATCACTTTGGGCAGAGCGGCTTTAACTTCCTCCACAAATCATAAGTCTTTGAAGGAAACTTCTTAAAAAATCATTCAAACTCAATTCCATGTAAGATCAAACCCGAAGAGGGGGCAATATACCGTAAGGGTTCTTTGTCCTGCCCCTTAAGTGTCGCCTTGATCTCCCCCAAACCTATTTCTTCTCTGCCAAGTCTCAAAAGCTGACCCATGATCAAGCGAACCTGGTTCCGCATGAATCCTTTGGACTGGATACGAAAAGCATAGCTGATTTCCGGAAAAAAACTGGCGGAATAGAAAGTATTTTTTTCAATCTGACTGACCAGGATCTCCCTTTTAAACTGGGTGCCAGGCCCGGGCTTGGTGCAATATTTCCTGAAATCATGGGTACCTTGAAACAGCAATGCCCCCTGGTGCATCAAATCAATATCCAGGGGGTACTGGAATGAGCTCATAAGGGGGGCGCAAAAAGGATGGACTTTTTCCCCAAAGGAAAACAGATATAGGTATTCTTTTAATTTCGGGGTATTGATGATGTTGAAATTTTTATCCACTTCTTCAATTTTCAACACCCTGATGTCATTGGGAAGATTTAGGTTCAAGGCTTTATGAAATGAGTCTGTATCAAGGGGAGAATTGATAAACAATTCAAAGGCAGAGTGGCTGGCAGATACCATGGCATCGGTACGGCTGGTGCCCAAAATTTTAAACAGGCCATGACCCAGGACAAAGGAAATGGTCTTGTGCACCATGGATTCAATGGTTTTACCATCGGGCTGTTTTTGCCAGCCGTGGTAACGGAAACCAAGATATTGAAAGTGAATTACATAATAGAATTGTTCCATTAATTAAACAACATATAGGGCGTTACCTGGTCAGTTGAAGTAAGAATATGGGAAAACCGCTGCCCGTTTTTTGAATTATTTTTGTATAATTTCAGGCTATTTTCAACTATTGCCAGGACCTGGGCATGGGTTTGGATCCCGGGCACTTCCATGGCAAGTCTGGGATGGCGCCCAAGCCTTCCCCCCAGCAGCACTCGAAAGCCTTTTTCCTTTTCTTCAATGGTGCCCGTGGGGCAAGCCAGGATGCATTTGCCGCAGGAAAGACAGAGATCATTGTCAATGATCGGTATCTGGTTCTTTGGGTCCAGGCGGACAGCATTGTCAGGGCAGGACTCCACACAGGCATTGCAAAGACTGCAGTCTTCTCCCCCCACTTTGGGAATACTGGCTCCGATTATGCCGATATCCACAATCTGGGGGCGGGAGCAGGCATTGGGACAGTCAGACAGGGAGACCCTGAATTCATGGTGAAATTTCAAATCCCCCTGTACATTGGTTTTTAAAAAGGAAAGGATGTCTGCTTTTTCCATAAGAGCCTGGATATCTTTTGAGAGTTTCATACAGGAGCTGGCGCTGTTGGGGCAGCCCTCCCCCCCGAAGCAGGTGCTGATATCATACCCCTGAATCTCTTTTTCCATGCCTCCCTTGGACAAAAACTGCTTTTTAAGAGAGGTTACATCATCAAGGTCAACGTTTTTTTTACCTTTGCCTTGGGCATGGTCTTCCACTTTTTTTTGTACCTTTTTCCTGACAAAAAAAGGGACTTTTTTTATGGCAGCCTCAGCCTCAGGCGACCATTTCATGAAAGGATCTTTCCCTGGGAACTGATCACAACTTCCGTAAAGGGAATCTCCACCCCTGCATTTTCAAGGGCTTTTTTAATGATTCCAGCCATGCCAGAACAGCAGGGTACCTCCATAACAACAGCCGTAATACTCTTGATACCTGCGCTTGAAAATATCTGGGTAAATTTATCTATATATGACTGGACATCATCAAACTTGGGACATCCAAGCATTACAGCCTTGCCCTTGAGAAAATCTGCATGAAAAGAGGGATAGGCAACAGGCACGCAATCCGCTGCAATTAAAAGATCTGCTCCCTTTAAAAAAGGCGCTCCAGGGGGTATCAAATGAATCTGAACCGGCCAGTGACCCAGGGCTGACGGCCCGCCAGATGCCTGGGGTTTTGCTTCATTGGCACAATTGCAGGCATGGCTTTCACTGGCGGCGGGAAAAATTTTTAAGGCCGCAGAAGGACACCCGCCACCCAAGGGGACAATTTTTCTGTCTGCCTCCTCTTGATTGTCAATCTCCTGCTGTTTGAGCATTTCTTCTACAGCTTCCTCATCAAATTCATCTGCTTTTCGTTCAACAATTTTCAAGGCACCCTGGGGGCATTCACCCATGCAGGCTCCCAGGCCGTCGCAATATTTATCTGCAACTACCCTGGCCTTACCATCCACAATCACAATGGCACCTTCAGCACAGGAAGGAACACAATTGCCGCACCCGTCACAGCGTTCATCATCAATTTCAATTATTTTTCTGGTCACTATCATTTTATTCTCCTTACAGGGTCTGAATTATTTCAACCATGCTTCTTTAATTGTTCGGCATCAAGACTTCTTTTGCCAGTAAATTCCCGGATTCCGTCAAAAAAAGCCGGTCAAGTTTGGCAAAAAACTGGATCTCATCCATATCCTTTTTGCCATGGCATTCATACATATTTGCCAGCATATCTGCATCATACAGAACCTTAAAGTTTAAGCTCTCATCCTCATCAGGATGGTGATGGTGGCCGATAATTTCGCAGACTTCTTCAACAAGTTCCTTTTTCGCTCCCAGGTTTTCCATGAGTTTTTTTGCCACAGGTGGACCTTCCAATTTCTGGTATTCAACTGCAGAGGAGTTGTGTTTTTCCTCGGCATTTTTAATACCAATATCGTGGAGATAGGCAGCGCACATTACCACCGCCAGGTTCGCCTTTTCTTTTTTGCCAATTTTTTCGGCAAACCGGGCCATGGTGCCGGCATGACCAATTCGCTTAAAATCCCTGTGAAAATATTTTTTCATCTCCACGGCAACCCGGTCTTTTAACAAATCTTCCTGACCGGCAAGAAAACCCTCTGGAAGAGTACCCAGGCATTGTTCCGCAAATTTACAATAGGCAGCGCATCCAAAATCCATCTTTGGATTCACAATCTTTTGCTTGCAATGGCTGCAGCGCCGGGTGGCATCATCCTTGAAAAACTCCATGGGATGTCCGCATTCCGGGCATTCCATTTCAAAAATAGCATCCTGATTCCAATATTGGGTATCCTGTCCTGGGCATTTCATGGTTTTTCCTTTTTTTCCTGGCCTTCCCTGGAAGCCTGTCCAGCGGGCCAGGCGGGAAAAACATCTTCCCGCCCGGTTTTGTCTTTTATTACTTGCCTTACTTACCCTGCATCATGGCTTCTATATCAGCCCCAGGCTCGGTAATGGGTTTAATATCAAAATTTTCAACCAGCACGTTCAATACATTGGGAGAGACAAAGGCCGGCAGTGTTGGCCCTAAGCGGATGCCTTTGACACCCAGGTGAAGCAGTGCCAGAAGAACAGCAACAGCCTTTTGCTCATACCAGCCAATGTCATAAGAGATGGGCAGATCATTAATATCATCCAGTCCAAAAACTTCCTTGAGTTTCAGGGCAATGACAGCCAGAGAGTAGCAGTCGTTGCACTGGCCTGCATCCAATATTCTTGGGATACCGCCGATATCGCCTAGATCCAGTTTATTATATCTGTACTTAGCACATCCGGCCGTCAGGATCACTGTATCCTGGGGCAATTGCTCGGCCACTTCTGTGAAATAATTCCTGCTTTTATGACGACCGTCGCATCCAGCCATGACCACAAAGCGTTTTATGGCTCCGGATTTAACGGCATCCACAACCTTGTCCGCAAGGGCCAGCACTTGATTGTGGGCAAATCCACCTACAATTTTACCGGTTTCAAGCTCTTTAGGGGATGCACAGGTTTTGGCCTGGTCCACAATGGCGGAAAAATCCTTTGCACTGCCATTGACCGCTGAAACATGGCCAGCACCAGGATAGGAAGCTACGCCCGTAGTATAAAGTTTATCAAGATAGGTGTTTTTCTTTTTCATGGGGACCACGCAATTGGTGGTCATGAGGATGGGGCCATTAAAGGATTCGAACTCCTCATTCTGGTGCCACCAGGATCCGCCGTAATTACCCTTAAGATGGTCATATTTTTTAAAGGCCGGATAATAATTGCAGGGAAGCATTTCCCCATGGGTGTAAACATCAACACCCGTACCTTCAGTCTGCTGTAACAATTCATCCATGTCTTTAAGATCGTGTCCGGAAATAAGTATTCCAGGATTTGTTCCCACGCCGATATTAACTTCGGTAATCTCGGGATGTCCATAGGCAGTGGTATTGGCCTCGTCCAGGGCAGCCATTGTGGTCACAATTGCTTCACCGCACTTCAGGACCATTCCCACCATCTCATCCACGGACAAATCCTGGGTGGTGGAAGCAAGCCCGTCAATCATAAAATCCCAGATCTCATCTTTTTCAACACCCAGGACGGAAGCATGGTCAGCATAGGCGCCCATTCCCTTGAGGCCCAGTATTAGAAGCTCCCGTAAAGATCTGACATCTTCATTTTCTGTGGCCAGAACACCTACAGCCTCAGCTTTTGCCTGGAAGGTTCCCACATCATTGGAATACCAGGTAGCACTTTCATGGAGGTCTGTGCCGATTTTGTCGCCGGCTGCATTGGCGAGTTCTTTTTTCAGGGTCTGGGCACGATTTATCCAGTCTATGAGGTTTTCATCATTGAAATTGGTATTGGTAATGGTGGTAAAAAGCCCTTTGCTGATAAAGAGCGCGGCTGAACCAGGCACTGCAATACCGGCTGCCTTGGATTTACTTGCGATGACTGCAATCCCTTTAAGGTTGAAAATCAAAAGATCCTGGAGGTTTGCCGTGGAATTTTCTTTTCCACACATTCCCTTGATGGTGCATCCTTCATTTTTTGCTGCTTCCTGACATTGAAAACAAAACATATTGCCTTTCTCCTTATTGATGGTGATTAACAATTAATCTTTACATCCTGAAGTGAACTTACTATAGATTGGGATGTAAAACCTTGATCTGGATCAAGTTACGAAACTTTTTTTGTGTCTTTTGATAAAAATCAAAAACAGATGCTATACTAAGAATAAAACCGGAGTATTGTACCATTAATATTTTAAAAACCATACCGCTTTTTTCAGGACTTTCAGGGACCCAACTGGAAAAAATAAAGGCCATTGCCCTGGAGCTTAGGTTTACCAGGGGAAAACTCATCTTCCAGGAAGGGGACAAGGGGGATGGATTTTATATTGTCAATACCGGCAAAATAAAGATTTTCAAACTTTCCCTTGAAGGAAAGGAGCAAATTCTCCATATATACGGACCCGGTCATACCTTTGGCGAGGTACCGGTATTTGAAGGTAAAAATTTTCCAGCCTCTGCCATGGCCATTGAAAAATCCAGTATCATCTTCCTGCCCAGGGATAAATTTGTCAATTTGATCACCACCACCCCTGCACTTTCCATGAACATGCTGGCAGACCTTTCCAAGCGGCTGCGGGACTTTACCATACAGATTGAAGCCCTAAGCCTCAAAGAGGTCCCGGCCAGGCTGGCAGCATATCTTTTAACCCTGTCCGCAGAACAAGGAACTATCCGAAAAAAGACCCGGGGAATAACTAAAGATAGCACCCAGGGCAATGAACTAAAAGTGACCCTTCCCATTTCCAAAGCCCAGTTGGCAAATCTCATTGGCACAACCCCTGAAACCATCTCAAGAATCTTCAAGAAAATGGCTGACGCTGACTTGATCCAGGTCAAAACAAAGGATATTTTTATCAGGGACATTGAAGGTCTATCAGAATTATCTGAATCCGGACGGATTTAATTCTACAATGGCAATAGCATAACCTTTATAGCACAAGGATCTTATTCTTTGGTTAAAAAAAAGCCATATACCATCTGGGGAGAAGATCTGGACCCCCAGGCCATGGTACAGATGGAAAATGCCATGGAACTGTCCGTGGCAGAAAAAGGTGCACTTATGCCCGATGCCCACAAGGGATACGGCCTTCCCATCGGCGGGGTATTGGCAGTGGACAATGCTGTTATCCCCTATGCTGTGGGGGTTGATATTGCCTGTAGGGTTAAGATGAGTGTGCTGCCCATTGCTTTTTCCAGATATGACACCCTAAGGGGACATCTTAAAACAGTCCTGGACTCCCAGACACGCTTTGGCATGGGAGCAGCCTTTAAACAACCAAAGAACCATCCAGTCATGGATGAAGACTGGAAATTCTGCCATGTTACAAAAGCATTAAAGGACAAGGCCTGGCATCAGCTGGGAACCAGCGGCTCTGGGAACCATTTTGCCGAGTTTGGAAAGCTCTCCCTGGACAGGGATGAAATGGGGCTGAAAAAGGGAAATTATATTGCCCTTCTAACCCATTCCGGCAGCCGGGGAACCGGGGCAAAGATTGCCAAACATTACTCTGACCTGGCAAAATCTCTGCACCCAAAGCTTGCCAGGCATTTAAAGGACCTGGCATGGCTTTCCATGGAGAAGGAGCCGGGAATCACATACTATAAGGCCATGGAACTCATGGGACGATATGCTGCTGCCAGTCATGAAATAATCCATGAATCAATCTTCCGCGCCCTTGGCGAATCCCCGGTCTTAACCATTGAAAATCACCATAATTTCGCCTGGAAAGAAAAAATCGGACTGCGAAACTTCATTATCCACAGAAAAGGTGCCATTCCAGCTTCAAGGGGAAAAATGGGCATCATCCCCGGCTCCATGGCAGACCCCAGCTTTGTTATCAAGGGACTTGGAAACGAAAATGCCATTAATTCCGCTGCCCATGGGGCCGGCAGAGCCATGAGCCGGACCGCTGCAATGAAATTGTTTACTTTCAAAGATTTACAGGGTATTTTACAAAAAAAGCAAATCACACTTATTTCTGCTGGACTTGATGAGATACCCATGGCATATAAAAATATCCACCAAGTCATGGACCAGCAAAAGGATCTTGTTGAAACAATGGCCATATTTGAACCCAGGCTGGTCAAAATGGCTGGGCCCCAAAAAAAGCGTAAGAAAAGATTTAAATAAATTGAAAACTGGGTTTTATTAACTGTATCAATTGCCAAGGAGGAAAAATGGGAAAATTACTTAGGATCAATACCAAAGAAAAAACCTTTACCTTTGAAGAGACGCCGGAAGCCTATGCCGGACTGGGAGGCAGGGCACTGACCTCTAAAATGATTCTGGATGAAGTGCCGGCCACCTGCCATCCCCTGGGAAAAAACAACAAATTGATCTTTGCACCGGGAATAATGTCAGGATCTCCTGCAGCTGATTCCGGCCGTTTATCCGCAGGGGCAAAGTCACCCCTGACCGGCGGCATCAAAGAAAGTAATGCCGGAGGTCTTTGCTCACAAAAACTGGCCAGGCTGGGAATCACAGGCCTGATCTTTGAAGACAAACCAGATGCAGATGATTACAGCTTAATTGTCATTAATAATGACGGGGTGGAGATCCTTCCTGCAGGTGATCTTGTAAACGCCGGAAATTATGAAGTCATGGAAAAACTCTGGGCCAAATACGGTAAAAATACAGGTGTTCTCAGCATTGGACAGGCAGGAGAACAATGTCTTAAAGGAGCCTCTATCCAGCAGGCAGACATGAACGGTCGACCGGGACGTGCCCACGGCAGGGGCGGCCTTGGTGCTGTAATGGGCTCCAAAAAAATTAAAGCCATCCTAGTGGACGACAAGGGCGCACCCAGGATAGAAATTAAAGATTCCGAAGCCTTTAAAGCTGCCAACAAGCGGTGGGTGGAAATGCTGCGAAACCATCCGGTCACAGGTGAAGGCCTGCCCGCCCTGGGCACGGCAGTCCTGGTAAACGTTATTAATGAAGCCGGTACCCTGCCTACAAAGAATTTCAGGAGCGGCCGGTTTGAGCATGCCCAGGATATCAGTGGTGAAGCCATGGCGGAAAAAATTGAAGCAAGGGGCGGGATTACAACCGAACCCTGCCATCCCGGCTGTGTAATCAAATGTTCCAATGTCTACCATGACAAGGAAGGCAAATACCTGACCTCGGGTTTTGAATATGAAACCATCTGGGCATTCGGCGCCCACACCACCATAAAAAACCTGGATGAAATTGCCATGCTGGACCGACTCTGTGACGACTTTGGCCTGGATACCATTGAGACAGGGGTGGCCCTGGGCATTGCCATGGAAGGCGGCATGATTCCCTGGGGTGACGGAAAGGCAGCCATTGACCTTCTCTCCAAAGTTGGTGAATATTCACCTGAAGGAAAAATCCTCGGCAACGGCGCCCAATTTACCGGAGATGCCCTGGGAGTCACCCGGATACCGGTTGTGAAAAAGCAGGCATTTCCTGCCTATGATCCCCGCTCCTGCAAAGGCCAGGGCGTAACCTATGCCACCACTCCCATGGGGGCAGACCACACTGCCGGATACGGGGTTACCGCCAATATCCTGGGCGTTGGAGGCACCATCGACCCCCTTAAAAAAGAGGGCAATGTGGAACTTTCCCAGGGCCTGCAGATAGCCACCGCAGCCATTGATGCGGCCGGCCTCTGTCTTTTTGTGGCCTTTGCTGTTCTGGACAATGAAGACGGACTTCCCACTGTTGCCAAGATGCTCAATGCCCAGTACGGCCTTGAACTGACCCCGGATGATATCATTGAACTGGGTAAATCAATTCTCAGGAATGAAAAAGAGTTCAATAAACGAGCCGGGTTCACAGCAGTGGATGACATGATGCCAGAATTTTTCCAGGAAGAGTTCCCGCCCCACAAAACCAAATGGGATTTTACTTCAGAAGAGCTACAGAAAACCCTTGATTTCTAATTACGTATAATTTGTATACCCAGTAAAAGGGCGGAGAAAGTCTCCGCCCTTTTTCCTGGTCTTTCCTTGTAATCTTTCAACCAATTTATGGATTTATCCTGTTTCTTCTGATATAAAAAACCTGCCTAGGTTTCAAGGCAGGTTAAATAAAGAAACCCAAAAAGAATTGTATTGTAACCCCATACGTAAAAAAAGAAGATTCTCCATGAAAATATTTCAATACCCTTCAAAAGAGGCAGAAAAAAAAGTCAAAGATACCATTGAAAGGGGTTTGGGATTTTCCCAGACCGATTATGAAAATGTTGAAAAATACATTGACGATGTTAAAAAAAGGGGTGACCAGGCCCTGGTGGAATATACCAATCAATTTGATTCAAAGGCAGTGACCCTGGACTCCCTGAAAGTAACAGAAGAAGAATTTGATAAGGCAATGGTTTCCCTTGATCCGGATTTCCTGAAAGCCCTGGGCCGGTCCGTGGACCAGCTAACAGATTTTCATTCAAAACAAAAGGAAAAGTCCTGGATTGATACTCCCAGAAACGGGGTGATGCTGGGCCAGCTGGTAAAACCTGTAAGGGCAGCCGGAGTGTATGCCCCGGGTGCCAGGGGTGGCAAAACCCCCCTGGTCTCATCCGTGCTCATGGGTGGTATTCCAGCCAGGGTGGCCGGGGTTGAATCCATAACCCTCATGACCCCTCCCATGGAAAACGGCCGGATCAATCCCCATATTCTGGCAGCGGCAAAAAAAGTCGGTATCTCATCGGTATTCAAGGCCGGCAGTGCCTGGGCCATTGCTGCTCTGGCCCATGGTACAAAACAGATTCCAAGGGTGGATGTAATTGTGGGCCCGGGTAATATCTATGTGACCCTGGCCAAAAAAATTGTGTCCGGGATCGTGGGAATTGACATGATTGCAGGCCCCAGTGAAATACTGATCATTGCAGACCAGGATGCCAATCCAAATTTTATTGCAGCCGACCTGCTTTCCCAGGCAGAGCACGATGTCATGGCCTCATCCATCCTTGTCACCGACTCTGAAGAACTGGCAAAAAAAACTGTTTCAGCCCTTGAAAAACAAATGGCCAATCTTTCCAGACAGGATATTGCCAGGGTCTCCATTGAGAATTTCGGGACCATTATGCTGGTACCGGACATTGAAACCGGGATTGAACTTTCCAACCGCCTGGCACCCGAACACCTTGAACTCATGGTAAAAAATCCCTTTGAATATATTGACCAGATCCACAATGCCGGGGCCCTGTTCCTGGGTTCCCACACCCCCGAACCCATGGGAGATTATATTGCAGGCCCCAACCATGTGCTTCCCACGGCCGGGACTGCAAGGTTCTCCTCTGCGTTGAGCGTGGAACACTTCACAAAAAAAACCAGCCTGATCCACTACTCAGAAGCTGCATTTAAAAAAGAAGCTGATGACGTGATCTGCCTGGCCATGACCGAAGGGTTGGATGCCCATGCCAATTCAATAAAAATCCGAAAAGGATAACCCCCCAAGAATAACTCATTGACTAACACCCTGATTTTAATCTATATATAACGTTTATATAAATTTATTACCAATAATCTTAAACCGTAAAGATAGCGACAATGCAGACCATACGAGGGTTTAGAGATATACTGCCGGAACATATATCCCTGTGGCAGAAAGTTGAAAAAGAGGCATCTGCCCTGTTTGAATCATTTGGATTCAGGGAAATAAGGATCCCTGTCCTGGAAAAAACACAACTTTTTGCCAGGAGCATAGGAGAGACAACCGATATTGTTGAAAAGGAGATGTATACTTTTCCAGACCGAAAAGGGGAGAAACTGACCCTGAGGCCTGAAGCAACTGCATCCATCTGCCGTTCTTATATCCAGCATAAAATGTATGCCACAGACCCGGTGAGAAAATTTTACATGACCGGGCCCATGTTCAGAAGGGAAAGACCCCAAAAGGGAAGATACCGTCAATTTTATCAGATTGATGCCGAGGTGTTTGGTATTGAATCCCCCTATATTGACGTTGAACTGATTTTTTTGCTCAATGAATTGTTCAAACGCCTGGGGCTCACCGGTTTGAGCGCCCATATCAACAGCCTTGGATGTCCTGAATGCCGGCCATCCTTCCAGAAAGCTCTGATGGATTTTCTTGGGGAAAGAAAAGAAAATCTCTGCGACAATTGCATCAGGCGCATGACAAAAAATCCGCTACGAATTCTGGACTGCAAGGTGGAAACCTGTCAGGAGGCCCTGAAAGGAGCGCCTGCCACCATTGATCATCTCTGCCCTGCCTGTGATGACCATTTTACCATTGTCCGGACAACCCTGGAAAAACAGGGGGTTGATTTTTCTGTGGACAAATCCCTTGTCCGGGGCCTGGATTATTACACCCGGACTGCCTGGGAAATCCAGACCACAAGCCTGGGCGCCCAGAGTGCCATAGCCGGAGGCGGAAGATATGATGGACTTGTAAAGGAATTGGGGGGGCCTGAAACTCCTGCCATTGGATTTGCCATTGGATTTGATCGCCTGGTGGAAGTCATGGAACAACTTGATATTGAATCAAAAGAATTGCCTCTGGACCTGTTCATAATTGCCCTGGGGGATGCAGCCCTGGAAAAAGCCTATTTCTGGTCCTGTGACCTGAACAGTGCAGGAGTAAGGACCGATGTTGATTTCAGGGGAAAAAGTCTGAAAAGCCTTATGAAAAGGGCAGACAAATTAAAGGCCGCCCATGTGCTCATTGCCGGGGAAAATGAATTGAACGAGAATAAGCTCATACTGAGAAATATGGATACAAAAAACCAGGTCTTTGTCCCCATTGACAACTTGGTGCCGGAACTGATGACAATTATCCAGAAATAATAATGAATTAAGGAAAAAAAATAGTGAGTGATTTACTTGGAAACATGAAAAGGACCCATACCTGTAACGAACTAAGGGATACCCATATTGAACAGGAAGTTGTGTTAATGGGATGGGTGCAGCACCGCCGGGACCATGGCGGGGTTATCTTTATTGATTTACGGGACAGACAGGGCATTACCCAGATCGTATTTAACCCGGTGATATCGGAAAGTGTCCATGGAAAAGCCCAGGAAATCAGGAACGAATATGTCCTTGGTATCAGAGGGAAGGTGGCCTCCCGGCCTGGTGACATGCGCAACTCCAATATGGAAACCGGAGACATTGAAATCCTTGTGGAGGAGCTTAAAATTTTTTCCCAGGCCAAAACTCCGGCCTTTCAGATTGATGACCGGGTGGAAACATCTGAAACCCTTAGGCTCCAATATCGTTATCTGGACCTGAGAAGACCCCAGCTTAAAAACAATATCCTGGACAGGCACAAGGCTTCCATGGCCATCCGCAACTACCTGGACAGCAATGGCTTCATTGATATTGAAACCCCTTTCCTGACCAAAAGCACCCCCGAAGGCGCTAGAGATTACCTGGTTCCCTCCAGGGTTAACCCTGGAAATTTTTATGCCCTTCCCCAGTCCCCCCAGCTTTTTAAGCAGCTGCTGATGATTGCGGGATTTGACCGATATTACCAGATTGTCAAATGCTTCAGGGATGAAGATCTCAGGGCGGACCGCCAGCCGGAATTCACCCAGATCGATATGGAACTTTCCTTTGTCAATGAAGCTGAGATCATGGAAATCGCCCAGGGCCTGATCCAGCAGATATTTAAAAAGGTCCTTGGAAAGGTTCTTACCACCCCCTTTCCATCTCTCACCTATGATGAGGCCATTGAGCGATTCGGCCTGGACCGGCCCGACATAAGATTCGGCCTTGAACTATGTAATGTATCGGACATTGTAAAGGATGCGAATTTTAAAGTCTTTTCCAGTGTGGTAAAAAAAGGCGGCCTTGTTAAGGCAATAAATGCAAAGGGATGTGCCTCTTTCACCCGGAAACAGATTGATGAACTCACTGATTTTACATCCGTTTACAAAGCCAAGGGTCTTGCCTGGATCAAAATAAAGGAAGACCAGTGGCAATCCCCCATTGCCAAATTTTTCACCGATGATGAAAAGCAGGCCCTGGCCCAGCGCCTGGATCTTGAACCCGGGGATATTGTCTTTTTTGTGGCAGACCAGCCCAAAATCACCAATGAAGCCCTGGGACAACTGAGAAATGAACTGGGACGCCGCCTGAAATTAATCTCCGATGATGTGTTTGCATTTACCTGGGTTACCCATTTCCCTTTGTTTGAATACGATGAAACAGAAAAGCGGTACCAGTCACTTCACCATCCCTTTACTGCCCCCCACGAAGAAGACATTGATAAGCTGTCCACCAATCCCCTGAATATCAAATCCAGGGCCTATGACCTGGTGCTCAACGGGATTGAAATTGGTGGAGGCAGTATCCGTATCCATGATTCTGATCTCCAGAAAAAAGTACTCAACTGCCTGGGCATTGAAACAGAAGAGGCCCATGAAAAATTCGGGTTTCTCCTGGAAGCCCTGGAATCGGGAGCCCCCCCCCACGGAGGGATTGCCTTTGGCCTGGACCGGTTGATGATGATATTGTGCAGGGAAGATTCCATTAGAAGTGTCATTGCATTCCCCAAAACCCAGAAAGCCACCTGTCCATTGACAGAAGCGCCATCCAAAGCAGGTTCTGCCCAGCTCCAGGAACTGGCTATCAAGGTGTCCAGAATAGAAAAATAATGTAAAAACAAAACGTCCGGCCTTGGATCAAGGCCGGACGTTTTGTCTGCAATTATTTATGCACCTTTATTTAAAGGGATATTGCCCGCTTTCTTCTCACGTGCAGGATGGGGGTGTTAAAAACAAGGGCGGAAACATTATCATCCCTTTTGACTTTTAGTTCCAGAGATTCCTTATCAATTTCAAAATACTTTGAAATCACGTCCACAATGTCCTTTTGAAGGTCGTTCAAGGTGGTGTCATTGACTTCGAGTTTATCATAAATTAAAGAGAATTGAAGCCTTTTTTTGGCCTCATCTTTGCTTTTTTTCTTACCGCTAAACCGCTTCAATAATCCTGATAGCATTAAATTCTCCTTATTAGTTTAACCCGAATGTTTTACTGATTTTGCTCCACATGCTTGTTTTATAGGCGGGCACTTCAATGGGAATTTTCTCGCCATTGAGACGTTTGGCAATTCGCACAAAGGCCTGGCCTGCCTTGGAATCTTTCTGGAGAACCAGAGGGGTGCCGGTGTTGGTGGAAATCAACACCTGTTCGTCCATAGGGACTATTCCTGCCAGCTCTATGGAAAGTACTTCCAGGACATCTTCATGGCTGAGCATCTCTCCCCTTGCCACCCGGGATGGCTCAACCCGATTTACAATGAGTTTGGGGTCCAGGGAACGGGAATATAAAAGCCCTATGACCCGGTCTGCATCCCTGACGGCAGAAACATCCGGGGTACAGATTACCAGGGCTTCAGTGGCACTGACAACGGAATTTTCAAATCCCCGTTCAATGCCGGCAGGAGAATCCATTATCACATAGTCAAAATTCTCACGCAATTCCTTTGCCACCCGTTCAACCCCGGAAGGGGTTAAAACATCTTTGTTATCACTCTGGGAGGCTGGAATAAGAAAAAGATTTTCAATTCTTCTGTCCCGGATAGCTGCCTGTTCAATTTTACAGCGTTGCTTAACCACATCCACAATATTAAACACAATCCGGTTTTCCAGGCCCATGACGACATCCAGGTTTCTCAGTCCAATATCCATATCAACAATGGCCACACGGTTGCCCTCAAGGGCAAGTGCAGCACCAATGGATGCGGTTGCCGTTGTTTTTCCAACCCCGCCTTTGCCCGATGTTACAACGATAATTTTTCCTTCCAAGTCACACCTCTATTTTCAATTTTACATTTAAATGGCTTCTGGCCAGGGCATCCGCCTGAACGGGCTCGCTTTCATATAGTCTTTTACAAGGATTCTATTGTTTTCCACACAGGCAAATTCAGGCTTGCCTCCTGCCCCGTCTTCACTGCCGGCGGCAGAGATTCTTCCGATTTTTACATGGGTGGGATTAAATTCAAGGGCAAAAACAATGGAATCATTCTTGTCTGGAAAGCCGGAATGAACCTTGCCGGAAAGCTTGCCCAGCACAATTACATCCCCGCCGGCAATAATTTCAGATCCAGGATTCACATCTCCGGTGATAACCAGGTGTTTTTTTGCATTGATTTTCTGACCGGACCGGACACGCCCCCTGAGCATGAGGACATCACTGCTATGGTGATTCCAGCCACGGGAAAGATCTCTTTGCCGGATTCTTTCCGTTGGAATGGATCGTTTCACGGGTGAAGCAGTTATATTACCCAACTCAAAATTTTTATCCAAATGGGTCTTTATCCGCTGGAACAGATCTTTGTGGTCCTGATCTCTATTATCCGGGTCATTCCCGACATCCAGAATTATGTCCGCATTATCAGCCAGGTGCTTTAATTTCCTGAGCAGCTTATCAATTTCCGAAATAAGAACATCTTCAGGGTGGGAGGGATCAAGGGTAATCCAGAACCCTTTGCCCGCTCCTTTTAATTTAACAGGCGAAGCGTTTTCAAAATTAATCATTTCAATTCTTTAGTAGATAAATGGTAGTAAATAAATGGTTTATAAATATCCCGAGTGATATAAAAAATCAAAGTAACATAGTCAAGGATTGAATCTGTTACCAGGGGCAGGAAGCTTGAAAGAATGGGGCAGTATGAGTACGGCCATTTGGTTGCAAATAATTATGATCTAAGAACCTCCCGTATCTTATGGGAAAAATCAATCACTGAATAGGGTTTCAAAATATACCCCTTGCACCCGCTTTCCAGCATTGCCTGAGCTTTTTCATCAATGGAGTACCCTGTTGAAAGCAGCACTTTGACATCAGGATTCTGTTTTTTTAATTCCAGGAATGTCTCAAGACCGTTCATTTCAGGCATGATCATATCCAAAACCACCAAATTGATTTGGTCTTTTTTCTCGGAATAAATCTTCAGGGCTTCTTTTCCGGAATTAGCTATCATCACTCTATAGCCTAAGGCTTTACATATCTCTCTTCCAACAGTGAGAATTCTCAGTTCATCATCCACCAGCAGGACTGATTCATTGCCCAATACCAGTTTTTCATCTGCCGAAGGCATGTTGGAATTTTCAAGGGGTTCAGCCAGGGGCATGATAATGGAAAAAGAAGACCCCACATTGGGAGAACTCCAGATATCAATAATCCCGTTGTGATTCCGGATGATTTCCCTTGCAAAGGTAAGGCCCAGCCCCTTTTTTTCCGGGTGATTCCGATGGTTTGCGGAATAAAAAGGCTTAAAAATTTTTTCCAGGGTCTCCTCGTCCATGCCAATACCTGTATCGGTTATGGTTATCTTGACAAAAAATCCTGTATCAAGGCCATATACTTCTGCTGTCCCATTAAGGATGGCCGCAGATTCAGTAACAACAGAAAGCTTTCCCCCATCAGGCATGGCAAGAAGCGCATTGTCCACAATGGCCTTGATGGCCTGATTTATCTTATCCGGATCTGCATTAACCACAAGGGATTTAGGGTCAAGATCCGCCTCCAGAATCAAATTTTTCCCCGTAAGATCAAGGTTTTCCATTGACCTGCGAACAAGACGGTTCACATCAATGGCGCTGGTGTAATACTCATCCACCTTGGCAAAACCCAGAAGCTGATTAGCGATTTCCGACCCCTTGTCAATACATTCAAGGATTTCTGTAATATGTCCGTAAAGAGGATCAGAGGAATTGATACTGTTCATCATCAGAGATGCATGGCCCTTTATGGCTGCCAGAAGATTGTTAAAATCATGGGCAATGCCTCCTGTAAGAGCCTCTACAGCATCTGGTGATTCATTTTTCAATTGTATATGTTCCATTTGTCACCCCTATCTTAATAAACAATTTGTAAAACAGGTCTTTCCGGGAGTATACTTCATAAGTACTGTTCTTTTCAATCAGGGAAACCCTGATTTTTTCTTTGAAAGCTATTTTTTTACTCCAGGGAGATAATGCCTTCCTTTATGGCAAATTTTGTCAATCCTGCAATCGTAAAAATATTGAGTTTTTTCATGATATTTCTGCGGTGGCTTTCAATGGTTTTAATGCTCACACACAATTTTTCAGCAATCTCCTTGGTCTTTTTCCCCTCAGCAACCAGCTGAAGGACTTCCCTTTCTTTGTTTGAAAGCTGATTAAATTTCAAAATCTCGTCACCACTGACAAATGATTGACCAGAGCTGTTTATATACATTCCTGCAATGGCAGGGGTCAGATAACAATTCCCCTGAAAAACTTCCTGAACCGCAGAATACAGCTCACTAAAGGCAGACTCTTTTAAAAGGTATCCAGATGCACCTGCTGCAAACATTTTATCAATAATGGTTTTACTGGAATGCATGGACAGGGCAATGATCTTTGTGCCAGGAACTTCCCGGCAGATCCGGGCCGTTGCTTCAAACCCGTTAAGGTCTGGCATGGAAATATCCATTATAATAATATCCGGTTCCAGGGCAATGGCTTTTTCCACGGCTTCCCTTCCGTTCTGAACAATACCCAATACAATAATGCCTTTTTTCTCCAGCAGGCTTCTAAGCCCTTCCCGGATAATTGCATGATCATCTGCTATTATAACTTTTATTTCCATTATTTCCATATTCTCCTTACACTGCTCCTTTTTAAAAGTTTATCCTGAAGCCTGAGGAAAATCAAATAATACTTTATTTTTTAATGATACCATTTTGATAATTTGGGTCTGTGCTCGGGCATTTTTTATTGCCCAAAGGATTGAATACTGATACATAGGCCTATTGAAATAATAGTTGTAATAAAATAAAGTACACTAGAAAAGGAAGTTATTCCTGTGACAAAACCCTATAAACTTGTCAGCCGGGAGTTCAGACAGGAAGATACCCAGGTAAGAATTGGTGACGCTGTTTTCGGCAATGGAACCATGCCCGTGATTGCCGGCCCCTGTGCTGTTGAAACTCAAGAACAGATATTATCCATTGCCAGATCAGTGAAAAAAGCAGGAGCACTCCTTCTCAGGGGTGGTGCATTTAAACCGAGAACATCCCCCTATGACTTCCAGGGCCTTGGAAAACAGGGCCTGGAATATCTTGCCATGGCCAGAGAAGAAACCGGACTGCCCATTGTTACAGAAGTCATGGACGTTGAGAGCTTTGATCTTGTGGAGGATTATGCCGATGTGGTTCAGATCGGAACCAGAAATATGCAGAACTTCAGCCTGCTGAAAAGGGCTGGGAAATCCAGAAAACCTATACTTCTCAAACGGGGAATGTCTGCCATGCTCCATGAATGGCTCATGGCAGCGGAATATATCCTGGCCCAGGGAAATCCCAATGTCATCCTCTGTGAAAGAGGAGTCAGAACCTTTGTCCGGCACAGCCGGAATACCCTGGACCTTTCAGTGGTGCCGGCAATTAAAAAAGAATCCCACCTGCCAATTATTGTGGACCCCAGCCATGCATCAGGTGTCCGTGATCAGGTGGTATTCCTGGCCTATGCAGCGGCTGCCGTAGGTGCGGACGGGGCAATGATCGAAGTTCATAACAACCCTGAAAAAGCGCTCAGTGACGGGGCTCAATCCCTTTACCCTGACCAGTTCACCAGGGTTATGACTAAAATGAATGCAATTCACTCAATTATTGGAAACATTTAATGAAAACCTTTCAGGTCAAGGGCCTCCAGGGAGTTTCTTCCATCCATGTGGGAGAAAGCCTTTCAAATATTGGCAAATATCTTCCCAAAGATGTCACGCCTGTGATCATAACAGATGAAAATATAAAAAACCTCTACCAGAAAGATTTTCCCAATGGTCCTGTGATCACAATTGGCATGGGTGAAAAGATCAAAACCCTTGCCACTGTGGAGACCATTTTAAATGAACTGATTTGCCTTTCCTGTGACAGGTCCAGTTTTATCCTGGGTATTGGGGGCGGTATTGTCTGTGATATTGCAGGTTTTGCTGCATCCATTTTTTTACGGGGAATAAAATTTGGCTTTGTCTCCACCTCCCTTCTTTCCCAGGTGGATGCCAGTGTGGGCGGAAAAAACGGGGTTAACCTGAATAATTTTAAAAATATGCTGGGGGTCTTTAATCAGCCTGAATTTGTTATCTGCGACATTGACCTTTTGCAGACCCTGCCCCCTGCTGAAATTTCCAACGGTCTGGCAGAAATCGTCAAACACGGCCTGATCAGCGATATCAACATGCTTACTTTTATTGAAAACAACCAGCAAAAAGCCCTTGACCTGGACAGGGAAACCATTTTCAAACTGGTAACGGATTCCGTTGCCATCAAATCCCAGGTGGTTCAGCAGGATGAAAAGGAATCTGGAGAACGGCGAAAACTGAACTTCGGTCACACCATTGGCCATGCCATTGAAAAACTGGACCAGGCCGGCCATGGTCGTGCAGTATCCCTGGGCATGGTGGCAGCAGCCATGTTCTCCCACCAAAGGGGCATGATCCCTCAAAAGGATGTGAAAAAGATCATCTCCCTGTTAAAAGGGCTGAACCTTCCAGTGAATCTGGATTATAAGGCTGACCAGATCATGGAAGCCGCTTCCAGGGACAAAAAAAAACAGGGCACCAACCTATATTATATATTTCTTGAGGCTCTTGGGAAAACCCGAACAGAAAAGATCAGCTATGAAGAAATGAATGCTTTTATTCAATCCACTTTCAAGTAATATTATCTTATTTGCCGAAAGGCAAAATGGAAAAAACCCCTTTCATAAAACGTACAAATATAGTATATACTTTACTCTTACGAATAAAATCAGGCCAACAAATTTATTTCATTGTAAGTTGTTTTAAATCATTGCTTATCTGGTAAGCAGAAAACCAAATATAAACAATCTATCATTAATTTTAGGAGAATAAAATTATGGCAAGTTTAAAAGGAACCCAGACCGAAAAAAATCTGTTAACTGCATTTGCAGGAGAATCCCAGGCCCGTAACCGGTATAACTATTTTGCCAGTGCTGCAAAAAAAGAAGGGTTTATCCAGATTTCTGAAATTTTTGCTGAAACTGCCAACCAGGAAAAGGAACATGCCAAACGGTTTTTTAAATTTCTGGAAGGAGGAGAAGTGGAGATTGTTGCAGCTTTTCCAGCCGGTGTGATCGGCACTACCCTTGAAAACCTTAAAGCAGCGGCTGCCGGAGAAGAGTACGAATGGACCCAGATGTATCCGGACTTTGCTGCCATTGCAAAAAAAGAGGGTTTCGATGCCATTGCCATGGTATTTGAAATGATCTCTGTTGCGGAAAAACAGCATGGAAAAAGGTATGCTGAGCTTGCAGCCAATGTGGAAGCTGGCAAAGTTTTTAAAAAAGATGTCAAAACCAAATGGCGCTGCCGCAATTGCGGATATGTCCATGAAGGGGAAGAAGCTATTGAGATGTGCCCGGCCTGTGTCCATCCCCAGGCTCATTTTGAACTTCTGGCAGAAAACTGGTAAGCCTGAAAAATTACCACAAGACTGATGAATTGAAAAAATAAAAAACCAGGCCCTGTATCCAAAAACTCATGTAGAATGAATTACTAAACGGATTCAGGGCTTGCGTTATTTTAAGACCTGCCAATTAATTTGCATATTGATCAATTGACAAAAAACAAATATGATCTATGTTTATTGACAATTTTTACTATAAATATAGGATAATTATCATGGCAGAAAATATTATAGAAATAGATGACGATTCATTTGAAAAAGAAGTTATCCAATCAGACAAACCCGTAGTAGTTGATTTCTGGGCTCCCTGGTGCGGCCCTTGTAAAGCCATTACCCCCACTATGGAAGCCCTTAGTGAGACCTATGGAGACCAGATGGTTTTTACAAAGGTGAATGTGGACGAAAATCCCTTAACCCCCAGTAAATATGGAATCCAGGCCATTCCAACCCTTATTTTCTTTAAAAGTGGAGAAATTGCAGAACAGATCACGGGTATGGTAGCAAAAGAAAAACTGGAAGAAACAATCAAAGGGATATTGTAAGAAGGAGCAAACTATGACAGATACCAATTACGATCTTGTTATTATAGGGGCTGGACCTGCCGGTCTCACCGCTGGAATCTATGCTGCCAGGGCAAGGATGAATGTGCTTCTTCTTGAAAAAGCAGTGCCTGGAGGCCAGATTCTTGTGACTGACTGGATTGAAAATTATCCAGGATTTCCTGAAGGCATAAGCGGCTATGACCTGGCTGAAAAAATGAAAGTCCAGGCAGAAGAGCTGGGTTTGAAAATAGAAACAACAGAAGTTCAGTCCCTGAACATTTCAACCGATATAAAAGAAATAGTTCTCAAAGATCGGACAATAAAGGCAAAAAGTCTAATCATTGCATCGGGCGCATCTCCAAGAAAACTGGGAATCGGGGAAGACAAATACATGGGCAAAGGCATCTCTTTTTGCGCCACCTGTGATGCCCCCTTTTTCAAGGAGAAAACCGTTGTGGCCATTGGCGGTGGTGACACAGCCGTGCAGGAAGCCATATATCTGACCAAATTTGCCAACAAGGTCCTTCTTGTCCATCGAAGGGATGAGCTCCGGGCTGCCAAAATTCTCCAGGAAAGAGCTTTTGCCAACGATAAGATTGAAATTCTCTGGGATTCAGTGGTTACCGGCATGGATGGCTTGTTCGGGATTGAAAATGTACATATTAAAAATGTAAAAACCAGTGAAACAAAAACGGTTAAGGCTGACGGCTGTTTTATCTGGGTGGGCATTCTGCCCAATACTGAATTTGTCAAAGACACAGTTAAAACGGATGAATTCGGTTTTATCATTGCAGATGCAAAAATGCAGACCAGCGTTCCGGGTGTTTATGTTGCCGGTGATGTCAGGGACACTCCCCTTAGGCAAGTATCCACTGCCGTGGGTGATGGTGCTGTTGCCGCGATTTCTGCTGAACATTATATTGAAAATTTATAGCAATGAAAAAATTCTTACTCTTAGGAATATTGTTTTTTTTCATCTCCGGGTGCTCCCTGTTTGATGACTCGAGCCAGATGAATAAAAATGCTGAGCAGCTTGCCGCAGAAGGTGCCTCCGCTTTTATGAATGAAGACTACAGAGATGCGGTTAAGGCCTATACAGACCTGAAAGACTGGTATCCCTTCAGCAGGTATGCAATACTGGCAGAACTCAAAATTGCAGACTCCCATTTTCATTTAAAGCAATATGATGAAGCCATAATAGCCTATGAAAATTTTGAAAAAATGCATCCAAGAAACGAGGCTGTTCCCTATGTGATTCACCAGGTAGGGCTTTGCTGGTATAACCAGATTGATACGGTTGACAGGGACCACTCTCCTGCCAGAAATGCCATGGCACAGTTCCAGCGACTTCTCCAGCAATATCCTGACAATGAACTGAACAAACAAGCCATGACCAATATCCAGAAATGCATTGAAAATATTGCAGGCCATGAACTATATGTAGCTGATTTTTATATGAAAACAAAAAAATACAAAGCAGCCTTAAAACGGTATGAGGGTATTGTTGAATTTTATCCGGGTACCGAACAAAGCAAAATAGCCCTGAATAAAATTTCACAATGCGCTTCCCTGGTAGATAAGAAGGCAAATGAAAAAACATCCCAGTAAATAATAATTATTCTTTACTTTTATTTTAGACTGGTGTATTTATATCGGGTTATTATTTTGTTAAAAAAGTTTTTCTTTGAGGAGTTTTAATATGTCAAAACAATGCGCAATTTGCGGTAAAAAACCAATGGTCGGCAACAATGTCAGTCATGCCCACAATTTGAACAAAAGAAGATTCAACCCCAACCTTCAGAGCGTCCGTGCAGTGATCAAACAGGGTTGCGTTAGAAAGATCGATGTATGCACCAGCTGTATTAAGGCAGGAAAGGTCGTTAAAGCTTCTTAGCTGCTTCCACCCCAGTATGCTTATGCTGGTTGAAAACCAGGACAAAATTTTAAATTCGGATATTTACCAGATAAATATCCGAATTTTTATTATTGTTACCTGTCGTTTGTTTTGAATAATTGTTTTTTTTGAATAATTGTTTGCCTCGAAGAAAATTTCTATTTGAAATAAAAGACTGCAAAAACGGCTTATTCGTTTCTAACGATTCGTTTCACATCCAATACCTTTTTCACCCGCCGGATTTCAGACATGATTTTGCGTAATTGCTCTGAGCTTTCCACCATGATTGTAAAATAAAACATACCACCACCGACCTCTGTTGTTTCGGTCTGGGCATTGAGGATATTGGATTTCGCTTTACTGATCACTGCTGCAATATCTGCCAGAAGCCCAAACCTGTCATCGGTCTTTATCCTGATACTGGCTGGATAGGATTCTACAGAATCATCGCTCCACTGCACCTCAATTTTGCGTTCATTGCTCATTTTCATGACATTGATGCAGTTTTTCCTGTGAATGGTCACTCCCTGGCCCTGGGTAATATAGCCGGCAATCGGATCTCCGGGTAAAGGGTTGCAGCATTTGGAAAATTTGACCAGAATATCATGTAACCCTTTGACAATGATACCGGTATCTGTTTTCCTTTTTTTGCTACTGACAATTTTGTGAAGAAAGCTGTCTTCCTTCTGATCTTTTTCAAGATCCGGCAGAACCTTGTTCAAAATCTGCAAGGGTGTCAGCTTACCAAAACCCACATGGGCGATGAGGTCATCCACTGTTTTAAACCCATAGGATTTTGATACAGCCTTAATCTCACCGGATTTTACCAGGGCATTAAAATTCTGATTCTTCTTTCTGAAAATTTTCTCACACAATTCCCGGCCCAGGGAATAACTGCGTTCCTTTTCCCTGGCATTGATCCAGGCCCGGATCTTTGTTCTGGCCTTTACGGTTTTAACGAAATTAAGCCAGTCCTGACTGGGATGGTGCCCTTTGGTGGTTATAATTTCAATGGTATCCCCGGTTGTAAGTTTATGGGCCAGAGGCACCAATTTATTGTTGACCTTGGCACCCGTACACGCTGCCCCGACTTCCGTATGAATCATATAGGCAAAATCAACAGGGGTTGCCTTCTTGGGCAGGGTTTTAATCTCTCCCTGGGGAGTAAACACATAAATTTCATCCGGGTAAAGATCAATGCGGACATTTTCCAGAAATTCATCAGGGTCATTATAATTTTCCTGATTTTCAACTAGATTCCGGATCCAGGCAAACAATTCCCCGGTAGTTTCATCGGTCTTGGTCCCTTCCTTATAGCTCCAATGAGCGGCTATACCGGATTCAGCAATTCTATCCATCTCTTGGGTCCGGATCTGAATTTCCACCCGCTCTCCCTTGGGGCCCACAACCGTGGTGTGGATGGACTGGTACATATTGGGTTTTGGATTGCCGATATAATCCTTTATCTTGTTAAAAATGGGCTTCCACATAGAGTGAATACCTCCCATGGCAGCATAGCAATGGGGCATTGAATCCAAAATAATTCTGAAGGCAATGATGTCATAGACCTCCTCAAACTCCAGGCTCTGGGAGATCATTTTCTGATAGATGCTGTAATGCTGTTTATACCGGCCCTTTATCTCACATGGCAGTTCCATTTCCTCCATTTTATAATGAAGACTGGTACTCACCTCTTTTATATAATTTTCTTTTTCATCCCTGGCCCGGTTCACCAGGGCATCAATACGTTCATACTCCTCCCTCAGGGTATAATAAAAGGCGATTTCCTCCAGTTCATGCTTGATCCAGAAAATACCCAGCCGGGCAGCAATGGGAGCATAGATATCCAGGGTTTCCTGGGCAATGGCAGCCTGCTTTGCAGCTGTTTTATGATATTTCAGGGTCCGCATATTGTGGATCCGGTCTGCCAGTTTAATGAGCACCACCCGGATGTCATCTGCCATGGCCAGAATCATTTTCCGTAAAGACTCGGCCTGCTGGGCAATCTTGGTGGAAAAGGGAAGGCTGGACAATTTGGTGACCCCTTCCACAATATGGGCCACTCCAGGGCCGAACATCTCTTCAATATCTTCTTTGGTGGCCGGAGTATCCTCAATTACATCATGGAGCAGGGCAGCGGCAACGCTTTCCACATCCAGTTTCATGTCAGCCAGGATATCCGCCACTTCCAGGGGATGGGAAAGATAGGGTTCTCCAGAAAGCCGTACCTGACCTTCATGGACCCGAGCTGAGTAAATATAGGCCCGATCTATGATGTCCAGGTCCGCATCAGGGTTGTACTCATAAATTTTATCCAATATATCTGTAATCCGAATCATTTATGCAGTCCCAGACCTTTTTCCATCAATTTCCCCATTTTTAATATGCCTTGGCAAACAAGACTCTTTTTTCACTGACATTACCGCAACAGATACAGGCTCCTGTTTCTTCAGGGCTGTCAAAGGGGATGCAGCGAATGGTTACGGAAAGATCCTTCTTGATCTTTTCCTCACATTCCCCTGATCCGCACCAATGTGACATGACAAAAGCTCCGTTGTCATATCCCTTTGCCTTTTTATAAAGAGTATAAAATTCCTCTCTGGAGTCAATGGTAAAGGTATTTTCCCGGCGGTATTCCAGGGCTCTTGTGAACAAAGTATCCTGGATATTATCCAGAAGGTCGGTAATATTGTCCAAAAAGTCGTCTTTGTCCATGGCTTTTTTCTCATTGGTATCCCTCCGGGCCACGAACACGGAGTTGTTGGCAATATCCCTTAGCCCCAGCTCAATGCGGACAGGAATCCCTTTTTTCACCCAGTCCCACCCCCTGGCACCGCCAATATCCCGGCTATCAATTTCCACTTCCACCTTCCGGCCATGGAAACTTTTTGCATTTAGTGCCTGTTTCAGGGCCTCTGTGCTCTCCATAACCTGGGTGTTGTCCCCATCTTTCTTGATAATGGGTAAAATTACCACATGGGCCGGTGCCACTCTGGGGGGCATGACCATGCCGTCATCATCGGAATGGACCATGATAATGCCGCCGATCATCCGGGTGGAAGTACCCCATGAGGTTGTCCAGGCAAACTCTTCCTGACCTTCTTCATTTTGGAATTTTATATCGGAACCCTTGGCAAAATTCTGTCCCAGAAAATGGGAGGTCCCGGCCTGAAGTGCTCGTTTGTCCTGCATCATGGCTTCAATACAGGTAGTATCATCAGCTCCCGGGAAACGTTCCGATTCGGTTTTGTGGCCTCGAATCACCGGCATGGCCAGATTCTCCTCCACAAACTTTGTATAGACATCCAGCATCTGCATGGTTCTTTTTACTGCTTCCTCTTTTGTAGCATGGGCAGTATGCCCCTCCTGCCAGAGAAATTCGCTGGTTCTCAAAAACATCCGGGTCCGCATCTCCCATCTAACCACATTGGCCCATTGGTTAAGCAGGATGGGCAGATCACGATAGGATGAAGTCCATTTGGCCATGGATTCGCCAATAATGGTTTCAGATGTGGGGCGAACAATCAAAGGTTCTGCCAGCTCCCCGGCTGGTTTAAGCCTGCCATCTTCTCCCTTTTCCAGTTTGTGGTGGGTAACCACTGCGCATTCTTTTGCAAACCCTTCCACATGTTCGGCCTCTTTTTCAAGGTAGCTCAGGGGAATAAAAAGGGGAAAATAAGCATTTCTCACCCCGGTTTCCTTGAACATTCCATCCATCTGATGCATTATATTTTCCCACAACGCAAACCCCCAGGGCTTGATCACCATGCATCCCCTGACCGGTGAATTTTCTGCCATGTCCGAGGCCTTGACAACTTCCTGGTACCATTGAGGATAATCCTGTTCCCGGGTGGGTGTGATCGCTGTTTTATTCTTCTTTGCCATTAAATTTCTCCGAATTATTTGTCATATTGTCTATTTCATAAAGCAATTGATCCAATAATTGATCCTGGTCCACTTTTTTGAAAACCTTTCCTTTTTTAAACAAAATACCTATCCCGTCCCCACCTGCTATGCCGATATCTGCTTCCTTTGCCTCTCCAGGACCATTAACCACACACCCCATGATAGCAACCTTAATCTTAGAAGAACGTCCAAGTAAAGCTTTTTCTGCTTGTTCAGCAATTTTAAACAGATTGATTTTGCAACGGCCGCAGGTGGGACATGAAATCAATTCCGGTCCCCGGCTTCTTATGCCAAGGGCCCGTAAGATTTCAAAGCCTGTCCGAATCTCTTCCACAGGGTCCCTTGTCAAAGAGACCCGCATGGTATCCCCAAGGCCTTCTGACAAAAGCATGCCAATACCAATGGCGGATTTGGTAATCCCGGCAATGAGACCACCCGCCTCGGTCACCCCAACGTGGAAGGGGACGTCGGTCTTTGATGCCAGCATGCGATAGGCCTCAACCGTACGTGTCACATCCGAAGCTTTCAAGGAAACCTTGATATCATAAAATCCCAGTTTTTCCAGAATCTGGATATTGGACAGAGCGCTTTCCACCATTGCCCGGGCAGTGGTGCCCAGTTTTTTTTCAATCTCTTTTTCCAGGGAGCCGGCATTGACCCCCACCCGGATGGGAATCCCATGGGTCCTGGCAGAGTCCACAACAGCCTGTATTTTTTTTGTATCCCCTATGTTGCCCGGATTAATCCGCAGGCAATCCGCTCCTGCTTCTGCCGAGGCAAGGGCCAATCTGTAATCAAAATGAATATCTGAAATCAAGGGGATGTGAATCCTATCCTTTATCTGTCTTATGGCCAGGGCAGCTTCCATATCAGGAACCGCCACCCGGACAATCTCACATCCTGCCTTTTCAAGGGACAGGATCTGGGCCACGGTTGCATCCGCATCCTGGGTATAGGTATTGGTCATGGACTGGACCGACACCTGGGCCTTTGAACCCACCTTCACATTTCCCACACGAATCTGCCTGGTTTTTCTTCTTTCCCGAACCAATGACATGAACTACCCTTTCTCTAAATATTAAAGCCTGCACCAATTATATCCAGTCCAACAATAAAATCTATTCATTTTTAACTCAAGAAACATATCATATTGCCACGGGTTTATTCAAGACAACTATTCCCTGGTTCCAGGGTTATCCCATGAAAAAGAAAAAGTCCTGGAGCAGGAGCAAAGCTTGTCCGGAAAGAGCTTGATATCAGAACGGATTAATACCTTGGACGATTTTTAGACTTTTCGTACAATTTTTCTATGCCCTTTTTCCGTATTGTTTCGTTTATTGCCACCCATCCTTTATACAAACCAGGATCAAAATTGGTTTTGTCACAAGGGAATTCTTCACACTGATAACAAAAATCAATCTCCTTTTCCTGGTGACACCCTCGTATGCCGCAGTCTTTAAACAGCTTACACTGCTCATTTCGACACCCCTTACAGTTCTCCGATGCAAAATAATCCAGCATCTCCATAAAATCTGGGTATTTTTTAAAAATCGGGTTATCCAGCATGGTTTCAAATCGTTTGGCATTAATGTGAAAATTTCCCAATTTTTCTTTAAGTTTCATGCTATATCTGCGGATATCTCCATCCACATGGGCAAAACAAGTTTCACAACATAAACCACAGGGAGCCAGGGACGCTTTAATTTTTTGATCAGTCATATGTTTTCTCCTTTTGGTAAAAGACCTATTTGATCATAGCCTATTGCAGCCGAAGAAAAAAAGTGGCATAATCGACAAAAGAATAGGTGATATCGACAAATATTTACATTTTTGAGAAAAACATGAAAAAAGTAACCATTCTTGGACTATACAACACCATGGCAACAACCATTTTCGGACCCATGGATGTCTTGAACCAAGCCGGAAGATTGTGGAACCGTGTAAGCAAATCTCCTCAGACTCCTTTTTTTGATGTCACGGTTGCCTCGGCAGATGGACAACCTATTCAATCCGTAAATAATATCCAGATCCTGCCCCATTGCAGTATTGAACAAATTCATCAGACCGATCTGATTATCATTGCATCGGCCACTTATATTGATAAAATTCTTGAAAAAAACCCTGAACTGATTCCCTGGATACGTAAGCATTACGATCAAGGTGCACATGTCGCAAGTATTTGCACAGGCGTTTTTTTGCTTGCTGAAACCGGGCTTCTTGATGGGAAATCAGCCACACTCCATTGGGGGTTCACAGATATATTCCAAAAAAGATATCCCAAGGTGACATTAAGGCAGGATAAGATGTACATTGACCATGGTCGGCTCTATTGTTCGGCAGGCGTTAGCGCAGGAATGGATCTTTCCCTCTACCTGGTGGAAAAATTTTGTGGCAGAAAGGTAGCTGTTGAATCTGCCAAGACTATGGTCTTGGATATGGGTAGAGAAAGACAGACGCCCTATGATCGTTTTATTGTTCCAAAAGACCATGGGGATGCTCTCGTTGTTAAAGCCCAGGAGTGGATCGAACAACATCAAACAGAAACAATTGATTACGAGTGGCTGGCACTGAAATTCCGAATAAGCCGCCGTTCCCTGGAACGCCGATTTAAAAAAGCGGTGGGAGAATCTCCCCTGGGCTATTTACAAAAACTACGGGTAGAGTCTGCCAAACGATTGCTGGAGGAAGGCATCCTGACCTTTACTGAAATTACCTATCAGGTTGGGTATGAAGATATTTCCTTTTTCAGAAAAATTTTTATCAGGCTAACCGGTGTAAGACCAAAAGAATATCAACAGCGATTCATCGGGTATTCTCGCAAATTCACCACACAATGATCCAAGTGCTTAAATTCTTGGTATTTTCTCCCGTGGAATTAATTTTCAGCAAGCTATTCTTGACTCTTGGATCAGTAATTATTAATTTTGGAAGCACCCCAGCTCTTTATGATATTTACTCGTCACTATAGATACCGGTAAACGTTAGTACTGCAAGGAAAATTAAAAATTTTTTATTGAAACTGAAGTGTTGTGTGTTTTTTATATATTTACTGTAATCTGGAAGAATGCCCGGTCATGAAACCATTGGCTCATATAATTGAATAAAAAATTCAAAGCTGAAAAACCCTATATACCGGTACATTACAAAATGATTGATGGCGTAAATTTGTGAGAGTTTTTCAGTCGATCTCACACAGATTCACGGTTCAATCATTTTGAGGTAATAGTTTCGCTTTTTCAAA
>Ga0307988_1000181_pt1 | contig 49035 bp, 41 predicted proteins | sample EllFjometagen183_FD_203166 | JGI IMG/M metagenome (GOLD analysis project Ga0307988, IMG submission 203166) | Marine microbial communities from Ellis Fjord, Antarctic Ocean - #183 | ecosystem: Environmental > Aquatic > Marine > Unclassified | place: Southern Ocean | collected 2014-10-08 | reverse complement strand
GGAATTAAAATAAGGATAATCGGTGGTAAAGGAACTGATTCTATTATTGATGAATCAATTGTTAGTGGATTAGGAAAAAAAACAATTGTTTATGACAGGAAGGATATGGATAATGCAATTATAACAGGCAAGGAAACCCGTCTGCAATTATCTAAAAAGAGTTCGGTTAATATCTACAACAGAAAACAATTTAAGCATAACAAAATTATGCCAATAATTTGGACTGGTTATAACATCGACGATGGTATATTTTTTGGAGGAGGTGCTACAATAAAACAATTTAATTTTAGAGACTCAACCATCCATAAAATAAAAGGAAATTTATCTCTTCAAACCGGCGCATTTTCGCTAATATATGATGGATTGTTTAGTTCTGTTTCTCAAACATTTGATTTAAAGGTTCAGGCAGAATTAAGTTTGCCGCAAAACGTAAATAATTTTTATGGTTTAGGAAATAATACCAAAAAAATAACCGATGATGAAAAATATTACCGCGTTCGCTATGAATATGGTTGGTTGAACCCTATGCTTCAACAAACCATCAGCCATAATTTTCAATATTCTTTTGGGGCTTTCTACCAATACTTTAAGGTGACCGACACTGCCAATAGATTTATCGGAGACATTTATCCACAATTGCTCGACTCCTCCGCTTTTCTCGCACATAATTATGTGGGAATTAACGCAATGTACACCCTTGACACCAGAAACAATAAAGTGTTGCCCAACAGGGGAGTGTATTGGGAAACAGTAGCATTTGACTACTATAGTATAAGAGAAGAAGGAAGAAACTTCGTAAAGATCCTCTCTGATTTAAGGTACTATCTGAGTTTTCGAAAAGATCCAAGAGTAGTATTTGTATTCAGAATCGGCGGAGCCACAAATATTGGGGATTATGAATTTTACCACGCCAACTTTCTTGGAGGTAAAACAAACCTAAGAGGCTTCATGGGCAATCGGTTTGCAGGCGATCATTCATTTTATCAGAATACAGAGATTCGGGTAAAAGTAATGAATATAAAAAGCTATCTGCTTAATGGACAAACCGGATTTTTAGTATTTAACGACATTGGCAGGGTTTGGGTTGATGGCGAAGATTCAAAAACTTGGCATGATGGCTATGGTATAGGCTTATGGCTGTCACCATTCGATTATACTGCTATGACACTAACTTACAACAGGTCGAAAGAAGATAATATGATAGATTTTACATTCAAATTTATGTTTTAATAACATTTACAAGTGCAATTTTTCTGAAAAACAGAAGTTTAAATTAAAAGATAAAGATTTACTAATGAATAAAATAGATTTTGCATTATTAGAAGAAGCGGGGAACTACGTATCTAAACTTATCAAAGAGAAATTACCTGAGAGCATAGAGTTTCATACCATCGAACATGCGAAGTGTGTAGTTGATAACGCAGTGTTTATTGGAGAAAATAGTGGTTTAACTAAAGATGAAATAAATATTGTAAAACTATGTGCATGGTTTCACGATACAGGCTATATTCTTAAAACTGAAGGCCACGAAGCAGAAAGCGCAAAGATTGCCGGTGAATTTTTAACATCAAAGGGTGTTGATGAAGAAATAATAAGTCAGGTAAAAAACAGTATTCTGGCAACACGTGTGCCTCAGCAACCTGAAACCCTTATTTCGAAAGTACTATGTGATGCAGATCTTATGCATCTTTCAGAAGACAACTATTTCGAGCGGATTGAAAAAATGCGGGAAGAATGGATAAATATCTCAAAAAAGAAAATTAGTAAGCGCAAATTCCATTCAAAATCGGTAAAGTTTTTTCAGACACACGAATTTCATACTGATTTCGCAAAAAAAGAACTTCAACCAAAAAAAGCTAAAAATCTACAACTTCTACAAAAAGAAATTTATATGATAGAACAAGAAAAAGAAAAGAAATTGCTTGAACCAAAGGCAAAAAAAGCCAAAGGTTATTCAAGGGGAGTGGAATCTATGTTTAGAAATACAGCAAGAATGCAAATTACTTTGAGCTCCATCGCTGATAATAAATCTAATATTTTGATCTCGGTTAATGCCATAATAATGTCAATTACCATGACAGTTATGGTCACACGGTTTGATGAAATGCCCAACTTTATTATACCTACTTTGATTTTTCTGTTTTTTTGCCTGGTAACAATTGTATTTGCCATTCTATCAACCAGACCAAATGTTTCTTCGGGCACATTTAGTAAAGAAGATATCATCCAAAACAAGGTGAACCTGTTATTCTTTGGTAATTTTTATAATATGAACCTGGAAGATTACGAATTGGCAATTGGCGCACTCATGAAGAATGAAAAGAATTTGTACCTTACGATGATTAAAGATCAGTATTTTTTGGGAAAAGTACTTGCGAAAAAATATAAACTACTACGAATTGCCTACAATGTATTTATGATTGGTATTATCGTTTCTGTACTTGCATTTGTAGTTGCTTTTATTGGTGTTTAATGGGCAATGATTGAATGAAAGAATGCTTAAATAATACAATACTATGAAAACAAAAACAGAGAAACTAACTGCCATCAATCAGCATGTCAAGGAAATAATTGTAAAAATCAAGGAAGTTGAAAACAATTATATTAATGAGATTGAAAATGTACATCCTGTATATCATAAAAGCGCATTGAACCTGGTGCATTATCTCGGATTCAGAGGGTTTGATGTTGACCAGCTGCAAGATCAGTTAAGAGATCTTGGATTACCGAGTCTTTCAAACATAGAGGCTCATGTAATGAAAAGCCTGCTCATGCTAAGCTCCATTCTTAATCATTTGCTGGGTAATCCTGGCAGGGAAAAAAGAAAAGGAATAATCTCCATTAAAAAAAGCAGAAAGATACTTAACCGAAATACAAAACTCCTCTTCGGGTATAAATCAAAAAAGAGGCGAACAAGAATTATGGTTACACTTCCCGGGTTCGCTGCCGACAATTATTTGTTTGTCAACCATTTGATGACCCTTGGCATGAACAGCGCCCGCATTAATTGTGCTCATGATGACCCGTCAACATGGAGTAAAATGATTGATAATATACATGAATCGAACATGAAACTTTCGAAGAACTGTAAAATTATGATGGATCTAGGTGGACCAAAAGTAAGAACCGGCTCTGTGCAGCCAGGACCTGAAATAATACATATTAAACCTGAAAAAAACGCAACCGGAAAGATAATTAATCCGGCTAGTATATGGATTGCCCCACCTGATTTTCCATCTCCTGATAATGTGGCAGACTATCATATTCCGGTAAGTGAAGAGTTGTTTTTTAAGATTAAAAAGGGTGATAAACTTCATTTTACAGACACAAGAGGTAAAAAAATTAAGATGCTTATTAACGGAAAAAGAGGTGGTGGCAGACTGGGGTTGTGTTTTAACTCTGCATACCTTTCTTCCGGAATGGAAATAAAATTATTCAAACACGATAATACAGAGAAGCAAATACATGAAATTGGCAAACTACTTCCAATGGAACAATACATAAGCCTGAAAAAGAATGATTATCTCATACTTCACAAAGACCCAAAGCCAGGTAACCCCACTCAATATGATGAAAATGGAAAACTGTTGAAATATGCTCACATTTCTTGTACACTTCCAGAAATATTTAAAGATGTAAAAAAAGGGGAACCAATATTTTTTGATGATGGAAAAATAGAAGGAATTCTTGAGGAGGTAAACAAGGATGAATTATTGATTAAGATTACATATGCCAAAGATACCGGAAGCAAACTTAAGCCTGACAAAGGAATCAATCTGCCTGAAAGTAATTTAAAAGTAAGCGGATTAACGGAAAAAGACAAGAAAGATCTTGAATTTGTTGCTTCCCATGCTGATACTGTAAACTTTTCATTTGTAAATGATGAAAATGACGTGCAACAGTTGTTGGATGAATTAAGAAAGCGTAAATCTACCATTGGCATCATTCTAAAAATTGAGACCCAGAAAGGATTTAAAAATTTGCCGCGAATACTACTAAAGGCGATGCAGACTTTTCCGGTAGGAGTAATGATAGCTCGCGGCGATTTGGCCATCGAAACTGGCTGGAAAAATTTTGCAAGTATTCAGGAAGAAATTATGCGAATTTGTGAAGCAGCACATATTCCAGATGTTTGGGCAACACAGGTGCTGGAAAACCTTGCTAAGAAAGGAGTCCCTTCGCGAGCAGAAATCACAGACGCTGCCATGTCTCAGCGTGCAGAATGTGTTATGTTAAATAAAGGGGCATATATTGAAAAAGCAGTAAAAATGCTTGATAAGATATTAAGACGGATGCAACACTTTCAGAAAAAAAGGGAAACAATGCTCCCAAAATTGAAAAATGCCCACACATTACTTTTGTCCCACGATAAATTCAATGTCTAAGAATATACTATTTCTATTTATTTACTAACTATTCTCAAATTTGTGAAAAGAAACTTTTTATTCATAATAGCATGTCTATTTTTAATTAATACTGAAGGTCAAAATAATATACCTAACCATGAAAAAGTATATCACTTAAATTATAAAGTTGACATTCCTGTTACAGCCGGCTTAATAGCAGCTAATTACTATGGGTTTGTTGTAATGAGACGTAAGCCTAATCTAAATGCCGATAAGATAAATTCTTTAAATAAAAATGATATATGGGCTTTTGATAGGCGCGCGCTGGAGCAAAGTTACTCATATTCGTCTCGTGAGAAATATCTGAGAGTTTCTGATTGGGGAATGAACATTTCCATATTTATGCCAGTTTTTTTGGCTTTGGATAAAAAAATTAGAAAAGACTGGTACGATATAATATTACTATATGTTGAAACACAATTTACAGGTTCCAATATGTATGCATATGGTGGCCCTATGATCACTGAGAGAATAAGACCATTTGTATACTATTCTGAAATTCCTTTGGAAGATAAATTGGGTAATGGTACTACAGATTCCTTTTTCAGCGGTCATACAACATGGACCGCTACAGCATCCTTTTTTATGGCAAAAGTTATAAGTGATTACCATCCTGAATTAGGAGCAAAAAAATGGCTTTTATACGCAGCAGCAATGATTCCACCAACATTTGTAGGATATCACAGATTTAGAGGCTTGAAGCATTTTCCAACAGATATAGCGATAGGTACTATTGTTGGTGCAACGGTTGGCGTACTAGTTCCACATTTTCATAAAATTACCAATAAGAAGAATATTTCACTGATCCCATATACAGGCGAGTATTCTGGACTAGCTTTCAAAATGAAGTTTTAAATAAAGTATCAGTTTTGGAGATTTATGTACACGAGTGGTTTCCACCCCAGTATCTTTTACAGGAACAATTCCGTCTCATTATATTTTCGCACAAACGTTCATTAGCTTGCTCCTTATAACATCTGTGTTGGCAGCCTTTTCAAACACAAAAATTGTTACTAAAGCAACAAGCGCTCCCATAATCACATCTATAATATAGTGATGGTTTGAATAAACAGCTGAAAACCAAATTCCTAATATAAATATGGTAAAAAGCATTTTTGTTATATAGTTAACTTTGCTTTTTGCGGCAAAGTATAAAACAATAACAGGGTAAGCAGCGTGCAATGAGGGCATCGCCGCAAGTACATTTGCATTTTTGTTATAAATACCTTCAAATACAGGCATGCCTATTAATTCATCAAACCTAATAAGTCCGGCACGATTGCCCGGAACACCTAAATGCAAGTCGAAACCATATAGCTCGACATACCATGGTGGGGCAGCTGGATAAATATAGTAAATCGCAAACCCCAGCAGGTTAGCAATCAAAAACACCAGTGAGTATGTTAAAAAAAGATATTTGTCTTTTAAATACAAATATATCCCAAACCCCAGCGGTATTGGCATCCAGTTTATATAGAAAAAACCCGAAAGGAAGTCTAAGAAACGATTATTGACTATTGAAAAATATTCATTTGGAGTAAGTAGATTACCGTTGAAATTAAAACCAAACAAGACTTTTTCAATCTCGTAGGGCTCTCTGATATGAATGGCTGACACTTCATAATTCGGAATTATTCGCATTGAATCGTATATAATCCAGAATACAATAAAAGTTGAGAAGCCAAGGATAAATCGACGGGATTTATCGTGGGCATAGAACGTAACAAGCCAAAGGATAACTAAAATAACACTTTCACTTTTAATCCCACCTATAAAGCTTATCCAAAGTAAATAAGTCGCAACAAGAATTGCGTTTACTGCGATATTCTTTTTAGTAAATCTTTTAAATTCCATTTTACTCAAGGATTATCTTTTGTTTGGTTTCCTCACCTGTTTGAAGATCTATACCAAAGAGCTCAATATATTTAACGATGGGCCATATTCCTGCATTATCGGCAAAAATGTATAAATGTTCCAGCTTTGAAAGCTTGTCATCAATTTCGGTAACTAATATTGCATTGTATGCAGCGGTTTGTTTTAACCAAAATTCTTTTTCTTTTTCAGCAACTAATTCCACCTTGTAAACTGGTTCACTTTTAACTTTATCGCACGTAACCCCGTAAGCATACCATCTTTCAGGGGATCGTAATTCCATTCTCTGCGATTCTTCGTCATACCTACGCCAATATACATCAATTGGGTTGTTGTTTAAAAGATCACCTTCTTTATCAAAATTAGCATCGTAAATAATGGTATTGGCATTATGGTTACGCTGTATATAAAAAAGTAATTCTTCGGTTTGTGTTGGTATGGGATAATTCTCTTCCTGAGAATAAGAGTAACCACACAGAATGGTGAAAAGAAGAATAATTAGAAATCTCATAATTGCTTTTTTTGTTTGTTCCACTCTATGGTTTCGTGGATCCCTAGTTCCAGCTCGTAATTAGGCTTGAAATTGAAATCCTTAACCAGTTCATTGCTGTCGCAAAGCCAATTTTTTTGAGATATGTCATTATATTTATCTGTGTTCAGACTTGGGATACTATTAAATAAAAAACAAGATAGCTTTTCATTGAAATATGCAATTAGCTTCACTAATTTTTTTGAAAACACAATGGTTATGGTTTTTCTACCAAGCTCATTTTTCACAATTTTATTAAACTCACACAGAGTGTAGTTTTTAAGATCGGTAACAAAATAGGATTTTTGAACTATATCAGAGTTTAATGATTCGATAATTAAACGCACTAAATCTTTCACATAAATAAAAGTTATGTGTTGATCTTTATTCCCGATATAGATTTCGAAACCATTGTTTATGCTTTTATACATTGCATAGTAATCCTTTTCGCGGGGGCCATATACGCCTGTTGGGCGAAAAATTAAATATGGGAAATCCTTAAGGGATTTTATATACTGCTCTGCTTTTAATTTGCTTATTCCATATAACGAAACAGGCTTGGGTGTATCTGATTCTTTAATAGGGGCTAATGTTTTTTTATTTCCCGGACCATAAGCTGCAAGGCTGCTTATTTGCACAAATTTTTTGGGAATATTGTTTAATTCATATAATACCTCTATTAAATTTTTGGTAAATTGATAATTTACTTTGTTGAAGTATTTTTTGTCACAGTTTTTTGTGACCCCAGCATTGTGAATTATATAATCCATACCGCCAATTTCAAGTAAGCGGAGTTTTATTGATCGCTTATCCTCCAGTTTTAGATTAATAAAAACTATTCGTTTATCCGTCAAATAACTTAAATCACTAGTTTTCCGAACACTAACATAAACGTCAAAGCCTTGCTTTAAAGCCTCTTCAGTTAAAAAACCGCCAATGAATCCGCTTGCCCCTGTGATAAGTATTTTTTTCATGTCCAATAAACTTAAATAGATTTCTTATATACTCTTCTTCTTAAATGCTGCCGGGAATCATATGGGTCGAACATTTGGTTCGATTGTTTATTTCCTTCTAATGCATGACTGGATATGGCAGTTTTAATTCCATTGTCGATATAGGCCTGCATTAGTTTATTATAAAAAACGGCAGCAACACCTTTTTTCTGATAGTGAGGTTTAACACCTTGTAGCAGCATATCCACGGTATCATTTTTCTTTAAGGCCATAAGAATATGAATAAACCCAAACGGCATCAATTTTCCTTTGGCTTTTTGTAAAGCTTTTGATAGAGATAAAACTGAAATTCCAAAACCTACTACATCATCATTTTTATCCAAAACAAAGCAAACGTATTTTATGTCAATCATCGAAAAATAGTCTTTTGTATACTGTTTAATTTGTTTGTCTGTTAGTGGAACATATCCATACAGGTGCTCAAACGCATCATTTAAAGTAAGAAACATTTTTCTTGCATAAGGTAAAAGATCTTTGGCTTTTGTTGCGTTTAAGATTCTCAGGTCGTATTTTTTTAATATTACGTTTGAAATCCGTTTTACTCTTTCGGGTACTTCTGATGGTACTTTTATTTCATGCTGTATCCAATCTACATCTTTTGCGTAGCCAAGTTTTTCGAGGTGAGTAGGGTAATATGGATAATTATAAATTGTTGCCTGAGTAGCTATTTCATCAAAACCTTCAACCAACATACCCTCCAAATCCATATCGCTAAAACCCAAAGGCCCATGAACAGCAGTCATAAATTCTTGTCTTGCCCAATTTTCAACGGTTTTTATTAGTGCCTCTGAAACAGAATTATTATTTACAAAATCTATCCAGCCAAAGCGAATATATTTTTCATTCCATATTTCGTTGGATTTATGGTTTATAATTCCTGCTATCCTACCAACAATTACACCATCTTGATAAGCTAGCCAGTAACGTGCATCGCAAAAGTCGAAAGCCGGATTTTTCTCACGCATTAAACTTGATTTCTCAAAAGAATGGAGTTGCGGCACCCTGTATTTATTTCCCTTATAAAGTTGGTCGGGAAAAGAAATAAACCTATTCAAATCTGCTTTTGATTTTACTTCTTTTATCTCTATTCTTTTCATTTTAAACAGTTTTAATTAATAAATCTTTATAAATATAACTACGGCTTTTGACTAAAATATCAACTGCCTGATCTATTTGTTTTCTGCTATGTGTTGCCATTAATGAAAAACGCAAGATAGCCTTGTCTTTCTCAACTGCTGGATGAACTACAGGGTTTACATAAACACCATTTTTAATTAGCAAACTGGCTAAGGCATAGGTTTTAATATTTTCTCCAACAAATATTGGTATAATCGGGGTAGTACTATTTCCAATATCGAAATTTTCCTGCAAAAGACATTTTTTAGCATAAGTTGTATTTGCCCAAAGGTTCTCCATTCTCTCTGGTTCTTCTTTAATTATATCCAATGCCTTTAAAACAGTAGCTGCGGATGCGGGAGGAATTCCAGCGCTAAAAATTAATGCCCGTGCATGATGTTTCACATAATTTATAGTTTCTTTATCACTAGCGATGAACCCACCAATTGATGCTAAGGATTTGCTAAAAGTTCCCATGATAATATCGGTTTTATTGGTGAGATTGAAATGAGAAGCAGTACCGGCTCCGTCTTCTCCCATAACACCAAGCCCATGAGCATCGTCAAGCATAATGGAAGCGTTATATTTTTCTGCCAATTCAACAATCTTATCTAAGGGAGCAATATCGCCCTCCATGCTGAAAACACCATCTGTTACAATTAATGTAATTGCTCCAGTATTTGTATGCTGTAATATTTTTTCCAATGAGGAGATATCATTATGCTTATATTTATATGTTTTCGCAAAAGCCAGCCTACTGCCCTCGATGATTGATGCATGGGATTTTTCATCAATTACTATAAAATCATTTCTTCCAACCAGAGATGGAATCGTGCCCACATTTGCCTGAAAACCTGTGCTGAAAACTGTTGCAGCAGGTTTTCCTACATGCGCAGCAAGTTTGCTTTCTAACTCGTCGTGCAAGTCAAGGTTTCCGTTCATTAAGCGCGAACCTGATGCGCCTGTGCCATATTTTTGAAGAGCCAATTGTGCTGCTTCTTTAAGTTTAGGATGATTTGTAAGGCCCAAATAGCTATTTGAACCAAACATTAGTACTTTTTTCCCTTTAATAAACACTTCTGTGTCTTGCCCCGACTCCAGCGAATGATAAAAAGGATATATCCCTTTTTCCATAAAAAATTGTGGCAAGTTAAATTTCGAAAGTTTTTTTTGCAGTAATTTCATCTCTTCTGTTTTAAAAATCAAACTTAAATCGTGCTCTTATACCGTAATCTGATACATTTGGATTATCAAGATATGTTAATCGCTTTACTAAATCTACCCTGAAAAATTTAAAGATATTACCCACACCCACACTTACTTCCATATATGGATCATCTTTTAAAGTAAAAGTTGTCGGGTTTCCATATGCATCTGTAGGAAACTGCATAAGTCCGGGTGTTACTTCAGGATTGTTTTTATCACCTACTCTACCATATATTCCTTTAAATGAAATAATTGAGCGCCATTTTAACCGTTTAAATACTGGGATTTTATTTAGAATAAACCCATTAAAATGATGTTCAATAAATATTGCCACATATTCATCACTTACAAACTCAAGGAAATTCATCAGGTTATAAGAACGTATTTGGTAGGAATAAGTTTGGTTTGCCCTATGGATGAATAATTTAGGAAAGGGCACCTCGCTTCCAAGTACTTTACCTGCTTCAACTTCAAAATTTGTAAATCCGATTGGCGACAAATAAAACCTTTTAAAAAAGTTAAATTTAATTTTAGCATACGCAAATTCTGAATTAAACACACCCTTAAACCCCTGTGTGTAGGAAAATTGAAATATTGGGCTATTGGTTATTATCGGCGTTTTAAAATCTACTCCCTGATAATATTTTTGGTTAGGAGCAAACCGGAATTTTGTAATTAATTCACTTGATGTAATACTTTTCATTGAATAATCAGCGTAGTTAAAATATAAATTACCGCCAGGCTCTTCAATTATGTATTTTAATCCTACAGTTGTTGAAATATCATTAGCCCAATCCTTATAGCGTTCGATGTAGTACATATCGTAATACAAAATTTTATCGGTCACGCCCCTTTTAAATGACAGAAGGAAATTATCTTCGTTTATAAACTGCATTTCCATTCCGGGAAAGTTGGTTTCACGTTGATACATTGCCATAATTGTATTTTGAGGACTTTCTTTTATGGGATTATTATTTAACGACATTGTGGCTTTCGCCGAATATTTAAAACGCTCATCCCTGAACCCATAAGCAAGGAATCCTTCAAGGCGCAAAGTTTCACTGAACTTTCCGCTTGTTCGCCCCCCCAACCTTAAACGGAAGCCCTCTATGTCGTTAAAGCTATAAAAGGTATTGACTGGGCCGATATCTATTTTATTAAAATTCCAATATCCGGCAACTAACAGCATTACTACGTCTATTGTTCGTTTAAATGCAGGCACGTTTTGTACGCTATCAACCATCTGGTATATGCTTTTTTCTTGTTCACTTAGTTGGCTTATTCTATTCTCTTTCCAAAAATCTTCATCCCGATCGGTATTATTTGAAAGTTTAATTTGGCTCTCAACACCACTGAAAACAGTATCCGAAATCATCTGATTGAAAACATAATTGTCATAAAAAACAACTTTTTTACCAAATAAACCAGCACCCGTTTTTCCTATATTAAAATCGATAATAACCTCATCGCGGGTAAGCATCCATGTTTGGTTATTAATAAAACTAAACTCCTGAATAATTTGAAGATCACTAACGAAATTCAGGTTAATATCTTCGGTAACACGCATATCAACTTTTATAACAGCAAGCCTTTCATTGTTGGTTACATATAAATTTCCTTTAAAAGCCAAGTCTAGTTTATTTCTGGGCTGAAATGCCAAATTTATACAGTTAAAACCGTTAATGTTTACGGTATCAATAATGTGAAACTTATAAATTGTAGGTGCCAATGAAGATATTGGACTTGTGAACTGATTGGTAAGCAAATTAATATTGTTATCATAAATATCAATGTCCTGATACATATTGTCGATCATAAAGCCAACACCATCATTATCAATATAATCGTGAAAGCCGATCATTTTAGTTCCTTTTATGTAATCTTTTTCACTTTTTGGGTTTTTCCGATAATAAACTTCCGATAATGTTTCTTTTAAAAAAACCGGCAAATAGGGCTTCCCGTTAATTTCGGCTGTGTCTACATAGTTAAAAATAAACTGAATTTTTTTAAATGCTTTTTTACTTCTGAATTTCTCGGTGATATTGTTAAGATCAAATTCAATTTTTTCATATTTATCATATTTGAAATAATCAAGCACTTCTTTCCTGTTTAAATTTTTATTACTTATTACACGCCTAATCAGTTCAACAGCAGGGTTGCTTTTATTTCGGTATCGTTTTTTTTTCGATACCACCTCCACTTCGTTCAGGGTTATAGAGTTTGGCTCTAATTCATAATTAATAACATTGTGTTTTTCAGTAATTATTGTTTTAGTTTGTTTTTCGTACCCTATAAATGATGCCATTAACTTACTTGAAGCCCATTGTGTTGATAGGCTATACCTGCCATTAAAATCGGTGGTAGTTCCTATATTTTTTCCTTCAAAAACAATATTTACAAAAGGTAATGGCTCTTTAGTTCTGGCATCGATCACCTTTCCTCGTACCTGAGTAATCTTTTGTGCATGAGCTGATGTAATGATTAAAAGTAACATCAGAAACATAAGATTAACAGAAATATTTATTATTTGCTTTTGCATCATTTATTTAAAAACGAAAAATTTATACATTAAAAAATTATACCCAACACCAACTAATATTGAAACAATGATTTTAGAAATAATTTCATTAATGTTGGTGCTTTCAACGATTAAGAATAATCCCGCAGCATTCAGAAAAATGCTGCTTACCCATACTATTAGATATTTAATTGCCTGCTTGCTCAGTTGGCCACCTTTACTTAAAAATACCCAATTTCGATTCATAATAAAAGCTGCAATCCCACCAATAATCGCACTTATCACAGTTGACTTTACATACCAGAGATCGAATGTTTCTGTAAGAAGTATAAATACAATAAAATCAATACCTGTAGCTAATACAGCAATTATATTGTATTTAAAAAACGATGTTAGTATTTTTGGTTTTTCTTGCATTTATATCCAGTTAAAAAAATACAGCACCTGAATAACCAACAGGCTGTAAATTCCTGCTAATACATCATCAAGCATAACGCTCCAGCTAGTTTTCATCTCGTCAAAACGCCTGATAAATAGTGGTTTTACAATGTCGAAAAATCTAAAAAGGACTAATGCTAACAAATAATACTGCCATTCGAGGGGCATGGCATAAACTGCTATCCATACTCCTGCGATTTCGTCAATTACTATTTGTGGAGCATCGTGCTTCCAAATTTTATGGACTTTCTTAATGGAATAAACTCCCAGCAGTATAACAATAATTATAGCAAGCAGATTTAGTGTGAGAATAGCCCATGGTTGAAGTTTTAAACTATTCAGGAAAAAATTAAAAAAGTAGAATAATATTATTCCAAGTACAGATCCGGCTGTTCCGGGGGCAAGGGGAATGAATCCTGTTCCTAATCCTGATGCTATTATTTTATGAGTATTCATTTGAAATTACTTTTCTTCTTCGTAATAATCCAACCCCAAGTAGTTAATTATTGTTTCGTTCATGAGGTATCGTAAGGTGTTTTCAAGTTTTATTTTTTGCAAGAAAATGTCGTGAATTGGTACTAATCCCTCCTTCGTTTGTGGGGATTTAAAATAAAACGAAAGCCATTCTTGTATTCCTGCCATATTTGAGCGTTGTGCCAAATCCATAAAAATTGCCAAATCCAGAACAACTGGTGCTGCAAGAATGGAATCTTTACACAGGAAATTTATTTTTATTTGCATACCATATCCCAGCCAGCCGAAGATGTCGATATTGTCCCAGCTTTCTTTATCATCACCTTTAGGGGGATAATAATTAATACGGACTTTGTGATACATATCTTTATAAAGCTCAGGATATTTATCGGGCTCTAATATACTATCCAACACGCTTAATTTTGAAACCTCTTTTGTTTTAAATGAATCAACATCATCCAACACTTCACCATCTCTATTTCCTAGAATATTTGTTGAGAACCATCCCTCAATACCTAATAATCGCGATTTTAAGCCAGGCCCCAAAATAGTTTTCATTAATGTTTGACCGGTTTTAAAATCTTTACCTGCAATTGGCACCTTCATCAGCTTTGCAAGTTCAATTAATGCTGGCATATCAACTGTTAAGTTTGGAGCTCCATTTGCAAACGGCACCCCGCTCTTAATGGCTGCATAAGCATAAATCATGCTTGGGGCAATAGCCGGGTGATTTTCTTCGAGTGCCTGTTCAAAAGCTTCAATTGAAAGATGAATATCTGTAATTTGAGTGTACACTTCAGTTGAGGCACACCATATCATTACTAAACGATCGCAATTATTTGCTATTTTGAATGATTTGATATCTGACATCAGTGCTTTAGCCGCATCCATTTTAGTGTTTTCGTGTTTGATATTTTTCCCATCAATATTTTTAACAAAATCATGATCGAAAACCGCGGGCATTGGTACTATATCTGATAAATCTTCCTTTATAGAATTAAGCAAATCCTTGTCCAGAACACCGGCATTAATTGCAGATTCATATGCGTTATCGTAAAAAATATCCCAGCCTCCAAAAACCATATCTTCTATGGAAGCCAGCGGAACAAAGTCTTTTATGTTCGGATTTCTTTTTTCGGTTCGTTTACCCAGCCGTATTTTACCCATCTGAGAAATTGAACCAATAGGTTTTCCCAAACCTTTATTGACTGCAATTACACCTGCAATAAATGTAGTGGATACTGCCCCCATACCGGGAGTTAATACGCCTAATTTTCCATTTGGATTTTGAATAATTTGTCCAGAGTTCATTTTTGTTATCTTTAATTGTAAGTACTTATTACATCTTTTTTCTGCAATGATTTAACCTTTGAAACGCTGTGTAGTTTGTAAGTACAGCGAGAATAAATATAGGAATAGTGAAAATTGAAATGTTTTCAATAAGGGGAAACGGTATCCAGTCAACAATTATCTTAAAGCTTCCGCTATAATATGAAACAACCCCATAGAGTATAGCAGAAATACCAATAGTTAAAATTCTTTCTGGCCGTTGCATAATTCCAATTTTACATTCTACACCCAATCCTTCCGACCTTGCTCTTATATAACTTACCATAATTGAACCTATCATTGCAAAGAACGCGAATACTCCACTTAAAAAATAATGATAAGAAACGAGGTAATATGCTATTCCAAAGAACATAATCATTTCGCTATAACGATCGATTACTGAATCGAACAGTGCACCGAATTTTGTTATTTTGTTTGTTTTTCGTGCTAATTGACCGTCAAGCATATCAAATACCCCTGCTATTAATAGAATAATTCCAAACCACATTATATATCTGTAATCAACTCGCATTCTCATTTCAGCTCCCACAATTAGAATTGCCGTTGATGCAATTGTTATAATAAATCCTATTAAGGTTAAACCATTAGGCGTAATGCCTGTTTTAATGAGCAATTCTATTATTGGACTTAGTGCCTTGTAAGCATTCTTCTGTACCAATTCCCATGTGCTATTAGTTTTCATACGCAGTAGTTTATATTAACTAACTTAGTTTGCAATTATTATCTAAATCTTTTGCCATTCCATTGTTCGCCAAAATAAATATTTTGAACCAACAACTTCTATTTCTTTTTGTCTCATTTTGGTAATTTTTAAATTGAAAACCATACCTTTTTCGGGACCATACATTTTTCCGTTAAGCCATTGATTTTCTTCTTTGTTATATTCAAGATCTTTAATAATTACCTTGTCGATTAGAAGTTCGTTTTGCTTCGATTTTTCTGGATTATTTATATCTTTGGTTTGCCCGTTTTCATAACCGTTGAGGGCGATAATTTTCCCAAAATACCTGCCTTTATTTTTAAATATCTCAATGTCTAAGTCATTAGGCAAATGGTAATTGCCAATTATTTCATCAGCTTGTTGAGCTAAAACATTAGATGCAATAATTACTAGTGTTGCTATTATTAAATTTAGTTTGAACATTAATATTTGTAATTTATTTAGTGTTAATTATTTGAGTTATGTGTGACTGGTAACAAAGTGCCAAAATCAAGGCGTGTGAAATCTTAATACTTAGTAGTTTACTTTTTGTAAATGACTGATTATTAAGATAACTACGACGATGAGGTTGGTGCTTTATTGTAGACACCAATTAGAAATTGTATTTTATCTTAGTATAAACCATAGAGTTTTCATCATATCTGCCAAACATCCCCCTTTCGTCGCCAACAAAAATATTTGCTCCGCCTAGTATCGAAAAGCTGTCGCTAAAATCGTACGTAACCTTAGGACGTATTAATGCATCACCATAATTGAGGCCAACATATGAAAACAGCTCAAGATGAAGTGTTTCGCGCAGGGCCTCGTACCGGGCAAGGAAAGTCATTGTATTATCAAATTCTTCTTCTTCGATAAAGTTATTGTAATCCATAATATATTTTTGAATAAACTGGGCACTCAGTTTTAAATTACCAACTCCATAATCAAGTCCAACAACATAGTGCAGATAATCTTTTTCGATTAGAGCTCCTGCTGCTGTTGGATCATCCGTTTGAAAATATTTCCCATTATAATAAGCAGCTTCACCTCGCACAACAAAACTTTTAATTGTTGATGTAAACGACCCTCCGGCAACAGTTAATCTATTAATTTCAGGAGTAATAAGCAACCCAGTAAGTACAGGCTGATTAGTTGCTGTGTCTATTGTAAACTCTTTTTCGATGTACATATTTGGTGCAGCATCCCATGTGTAGGCTGCCATCAAATCAAAGTCAATTGCAGATGAAGACAGTGAATATTTTAGGTAAATTTCACTATTTTCAAGACTTGGGTCGATATTATTTTTTGAGTAATCAAATGTTGGTGGAGCAGGAAATGTTGGTGGTTTATACCAAATTGATCCTGGACCTGGATACACATTACCAGCATAAATGGGCTTCCAAATGGCTTCGATTGTACTATTACCAAAATAGTAATTAACCTTAGCAGCATATACGCCTATACGTATTTCATCAAAATTAGGAAGAAGAAATTCGGTTAAATTAAGAGGTGAAACAATATCTGTAATAAAAACACCATCAGCTTTACCCCAAACAACTTGTTGTTTACCAACACGTATGTCAAAATTATCAAAAAATAAGTCAAGATAAATTTCACGCATTCTAAAATCAAGACTATCAGTACCATAAAGGTAAAACATAGGGTTAGCTTTAAAAGCAACACGGTCGCCCATTTTCTCGAAGTTTACATTAAGTGTATTTTGTAACATGTTAAACTCACCGGTTTTATACATAACACCAGTATAGTTACGGGCAAATCCACTTATATCAACTCCTTGCGATAATGCAATTTGACTTATTGAAAGCAAAATTGCAAATAATAAGATTTTAGTTTTCATGGGTTTCATTTTTTAATGGTGTAATTATTTAATGATATAATGGTATAATGGTATAATGATGTAATTATTTAATGGTGTAATAGGCTTATTAATAAATTCACCCATTGTATATTTACATAATTGAACCATTGTATAATTGTTTTGAACCATTGTATAATTAATTTCTATTATTAAAACTTAAGTTTATCAGTCATAAAGCCAAACCGAATAACTTCCAATCGGTTATTAAAATATATGTTGTAGTAATCCATTCCGTTATATACTTGAACAAAAAGACCAATGTCTTCCAAAAACTTTGGATGGTAATAAAAAGTAAGGTTTACATTAAGTCGTTCCAACGATAGTTGTTGCCAATTATTAATATCGCCAAACATCCACATTGCTTCAGCTTTTAGTGATATACCTGCACGTTTTTTATTATCATTTTGTTTACCAAGAGGTATTTTATATATTGAAAAACTATTATGCCACCTAACCATACTATATATTCCTTCCAGCTCTTCAATCGACCATCCGGGCGCATGTACTTCCAGCGAAGTGCTATAAAACTGAATAGCTCCCAACTTTTCATTATAATGATTATTCACAACCCCAAACTCAACATAATTTGTGGCAAAATCGCCTGATAGTAAATTTATTTCGCCATCAGGTAAGTAAAAATCACCCTCCTGTCCGTTGGAGTGGTGTACAAACCTTCCAAATATGGTAAATTGATCGAGTTTTGGTTTTCCGATAAGGCTGTAATAAACTGTAAGTTGCGGCATATAACTCGGTGTGCGAACAGGTGCTGATTCCTCACGATACATTCTAATAATTATTTGCGGTGTAAGTACACCCATTAACCGGGCATTTTTACTTTTGCGGATCATGAAGTTTGGTATAATATTACCTTCAAACCACAAAGGTTCAATATTTCCAATATCAGTAGGAAAAGTGATGTAGCTATTTCCCTGATTTACACTTGCAATTTTAGTTAATCCCATTTTTGCGATTGTATCATTACTTACTTGGCTAAAACCAGAAAGTGATAAAACAATTATTATTAAAATAGATATGACTAAATACTTGCTCATAAAATAAACTTCTAACGATATAATGCTACTCCAAAACCAAGTTCGATAATATCTGATACTGGAATGGATGAATTACCAATTTTACTTGCTAAATACAAACCCCTTGTGCCTACCCGCACATAAAATGCTATACCTGAGGCAGGGGTTTTGTTTCCCAAAAATTTTGTTTTAATTTCTCCACCAAGAAATACACCTGCGTTTCTACCAGGCGACCACCAATAATATTCCTTAGGATAATTATCAGGTAACTTAACCCAATATTCACTTCCAAAAGTATGATGCAAATACCATCCAATATTTAATGGTAATAATTCAATGTTTTCAGATACCTTGATTCTAATTAATTTTGCTGTAAATTGTAAACTTACACTATGCAAATCATCTACTGTAAACCAGGTTGGAACATATCCGTAAAACAATGAAACATCTATTCGGTGATCAACAAAAGTGTAGCCAACTCCTGCTGACAGAAACCCGATGCCACCGGCATATTGTAGCTTTACATAATCAGGTAATAACCTACATTGCTGAGTAGAATCATTTGTATTTGATTCCTGACCATTAGCTTCAGACAGGCTAAATACCATGATTAGAACTATTATATATATTAACTTAAAGTTCATGCGTATCAACTGCAAAATTATTATTTGAAATACTTATAACGTTATATTTCAGATGTTCAACACCATAAACATTAACGTATGTTGTACTATCGGAATAAGGTTTATATACTTCATGATGATGAGTATGCCCATGCACCGCGAATAGAACATTATTGTATTTTGCAATGGTTGAATAAAATTCTTCTTCCAGTTTAGGGTCAAAACTATCATCCATTGGAGGAACATGGAATATCACCACAGCATTTGTAAAACTACTATCAGGTTGTAACTGTAAATCCAACCAGTTTATATTTGGGACCTCACCATTGAAGTTAAATTCCATGCTATTTGTATTAACAAAAATGAATTTAATATCAGCATAAATAAAACTAAAATCATACTCACCAAACATTTGGCTGTATGCTAAACCTCCCGTTCCAACCATATCATGATTACCCAGCACAACAAAATAAGGAATATCCAAATTTAACAAATACGAATTCCCCCAAAGGTACTGCTGTGGTAATCCAAAGTCGGCAATATCACCAACATGAATTGTAAAATCAATGGATTTAGTTAAGTTTCGTTTATTTACAGCGGAAACAAAATCTTCAAATTCATCAAAAAACACATGCGTATCACCGGTAAAAGCAATCCTTATGGTATCATTAATACTGTTTTTTGATAGTTTTTCAATATTGGCATGATTCACACCTCTGTCTTCCCCCTCAAAATCTATAACATAGCTTGAGTAGTCAAACACATCTCCACATGATATGAGAAATATTAGACTACCTAAAAATAATATGTTAAAGATTGTTTTCATCTGTTTATAATGGTGTAATTATTTAATGGTACAATGATGTAATGGTATAATGATGTAATGGTACAATGATATAATGGTGTAATGAATTGTATAATTGTATAATTGAGCCATTGTATAATTTCTTAAATACCTCTCATCATCATTCTATCTGAAAATTTAGAAGTTGAAATATTTGTATTTACTTCTACATTATCCAGAATCATTGTAGTCCTATGGTTTTTTTGAACATTTTCCATTTCAGAATTTGTAATTACCAAAAACCCTGAAATTTCCTCAAATTTCTTGATTTTTAATATCTTTAACAGATCTTCATCTTCATCATAAAACTCTTTTTTCAAGCCAATGAAGTTATCTTTTCTTACCCATGTTTTTGTTTTTGAGTACATATATTCTTCATCTTTTGGTGTGCTTTCAATAACAAAATAATCAACTCCATCTATTGTTTCTTCGCCAATAAGTTCGTGTGTGTCATCATCTAATTTACGATCACCAAGATCGTCATATGTAAAATCTGATCCCATAAAATAATCACTTTTGCTATCGCTGGAAATCCTCTTTACTTTTTTAAGGGCAGGAAGATAAATCCACTGGTCGTCACTTTTATCATTATCATAAGTCCAACTCATAAACGATGTGTTTTTAACATCAGCAGGAGCCTGAAAGAACATGATGCTTTTTTCTACATCACCCATGTCTTTTGTAAACTGTTTAATCTTTCTTACGCGTTCCTTACCGCTTTTATTGATGAGCGTCATTGTAAGGTTAGAAGTTTGATCGTCACCGGTTGGAATGTTATAAACTTTCTCTACAATTTCTTTCCCTGTTAGATCTTGTGCCGAAAGTATCGGGCTTATTGCAATTAATACTGCAATTAATACTGATGTGATTTTTTGTGTTTTCATTTTTTTCTATTTGAATTATTAATAGTCTTTTTTCATTTTTTTAAGTTGCGATATATTCTGGTGATTAACCGCTGAGTTTCGCAAAGTTTTACGCAGAGTTACACAGAGGTTAATACTTAGCGTTACTTGGCGATTAACTTAGCGTACATTGCGGTTATTGTTTCTTAAAATATATTTTTGAAACTTTGAGTAAAACAAGCATAATGGTTAGTGTTCCAACAAAGCTGGTAAACATATTTAATGACACCAAGGCACCAAGTTCACGGTTTGGTGGGAATACTGAGAATAGTAATACCAGGAATCCAGCAATAACAACAATAGCGTTGAACAAGATTGCCCTACCAGAGTGCGACATGGTTTTTTGAGCGGTAAGTTCCACATCACCAGTTTTTAATGCATTAATTCGATACTGTTCAATAAAATGAACGGCATAATCAATTCCAATCCCGATGGCAATGCTCGACAATAATGCAGTGGTTGTACTTAGTGGAATATCTAAAAAGCCCATTACACCAAAACTTATTAATGCGGTTATTAGGATTGGTACTGCTCCAATTAGTCCAGCTTTGATATTTTTAAACATAAACGATAGCAATACAATTACAATAATTATAGAAAGTACAAGACTCATTATTTGCCCTTCTAGAATTAAATCTGTAAATATGAGACCTTTATAGCCGCTTCCTGCGTATTTCATAGTAATTCCCATTTTCGCAAAATCATCTTCATAAGAATTAATAATGTCCAATGCCGAATTGATAGCTTTTGAATTATCGCTTTTTAGTTGAAAGGTAACATTAAGTTTCTCATAATCATAATCAACCACCTTATCAAGATTTTCGGGATCGCCCGACATTTCATAGAGCAGCAAATATTGAGCTACCATATTCTGGTCATCAGGGATGGTATTAAAAGCTTCATCATCAGCATTCATAACTTTATTCATGCGATTAATATAGTCGGTAAGTGAAAATGAAGTGCCAACAACTTCGAGGTCGTTTTCAAGTTGGGTTTGCATTTTGTCGACTAACAAAAGGGTTTCTGGATTTTTAAATGTGTCCTTTTTACCATCTGCGTCCAGTATTAAATTTAACGAAGTAGTTCCTCCAAAATGACTATTAATAAACTGATCGGTAAGCACTATTTCGCTATCACTCTCAAATTTATCAAGGAAACTTGAGTTAATCCATATTTTTTGCATTCCAAAAATGGCTAATATTATAACTGCTGCGGTAGTTATAATTGAGACTTTTTTATTGCGAATAACCTTTAAAGCAAAGATATTTAGATAAGATGATTCTTCATCTGCAGTTTTCTTTTGTGATTTCTTCAATTTTGGAAGACCAAATATCATGATGCCAGCAGGGATAATCAATAATGACAATAACATGGCAACTAGTACCCCAAATGCAGTAAAAACTCCAAAATATTTAATTGGATATACTTGTGAGGTTAATAGTGAAATAAACCCAACAGCTGTTGTTATGGATGTCATTACAACCGGACTCCACATTTTTTTTACCATGTCAATAACAGCTTCCTTTTTACCTGCATCCGGATTTTTTCGTTGAAACAAGTGCAGATGACTATATAAATGAATACCGTCGGCTACGCCTATTGCAATAAGCATTACAGGAATCATTGTTGAAACTGCATAAATCGGAATGTTTACCATTGCCATTAAACCAAACGTCCAAAGTGTGCTGAAGAACACAACTGACATGGTTAGTAATGTACTTCTCACGCTTCTTAGCATAAAATACAGCACAATTGTAATTACTAATAATACTATTGGAACCATGCGTTTCATATCGGCAGGACCAAGTAATGCCATTGTGCCTTCCACAATTGGACGACCAGCAACATGGATTTTAATATCGTCAGTTTCAAACGAATCGGCCATTTCAAGAATTTCGTTATAAAATTCCTGAGTAAATACATCATCTCTAATTTCAGCAATTACAACAGTTACGGTTTCGTCGGTTGAAACCAAACGACCATAAACCATTTCATTATTTCTAACATTTTGTTGTAGTTCTTTGAGTTTTTTATCCGTTTTTGGCACTCTTTTAAAAAAGCTTTTCACGTCCATTCCTTCCTCATCACCAACAATATTATCGGCAGTATAAAGTGAAGTAACATCAGCTTTTTCAATTTCATCCATTTTTTGTAACACCTTCGTTAACTGTTTTAAAGTGTCTATTGTGGCCGTGTTATAAATGCCATTTTTGTTTTCGATGGCTACTATAATTCCATCATTAATTCCAAACCATTCCTCCGCCTGATCGCTGTAAACAAATGCCGGATGATCCTGTGGCATGTATTTGTCGAGATTGGTTTCCATTTTTGAGTTTTGCCCCATGTAATAAAAGAACACAACACTTAGTAGTATTGTTCCCACTATGGAAATCCATGGTAGATTTAGTGATTTTTTAAGAAAATTTTCCATTGGTAATTATGTTAGTTAGTATTTACTAATTTTTTTATTAAAAAACACAGCCTTGTTACAGTCCATATTAAATTATTTAATATTATCCTGACATTCAACTATTTTACTCAGCCCGTTAAGTAGTTTTACACCTTCTTTGTTCAGATTAAAATTATGACTATTTAAATCCCATCTTTTAACAAGTAATCTAAGCGAACCCATAATCATAAGAGCCAGATTTTCAACATCAATATCGTTACGAACATCTTTTCCCTTTTGTCCTTCTGATATAATTTTCTCAATTGTTGTTGCATGTAGATTTAATATCTCTACAATTCTAATTTTTAAGATTTCCTCATTCTTAAAAATTTCTTCTGAAAAAATAACTGAAACCATAGATGGGTTTGCAGAAAACAGCTCAAGCATTTTTGAAAACATGAAAGTAATTTTTTCAATTGCTGTTCCATCAAAGGTCTTTATTATTTCCGAAAGCATAATTGCCATTTCCTTAAAACCATCTAATATACTAAGTATAATTGCAGTTTTACTTTCGAAATGACGATAAATTCCAGGTTCACTAATACCTATTGCCTTTGATAAATTTTTAATGGTTAACCCTTGAATCCCCTTGTTAGCGATGATTTTAATTGATTCATCTATAATTTGTTGTTGCCTTTCGGATAGCATTTTAACAATGTTAGTTAGTATTCACTCGCAAAATAACAATAATTATTTTAATTGAGCAAATTATTTTAACATTTTTTTGGAGATTATTTGTTTTTAGGGTGGATTAACCTACCTACATGAAATTATTTCGGCAGGTAAACGCGCTTTCCATTTATAGTTATTTCAATCGCTGCCACTGAGCTAGCATATTACAATTTAAAGTACTTTTGTAATATCATGGCAAAAGCAAAAACTATATATTTCTGTCGCAATTGTGGGCACCAATCAGGTAAGTGGATTGGTAAATGTCCGAGTTGTGGCGAATGGAATTCTTTTGATGAAGAAATAACTTCAAAACAACCTACTAAAAATATTGGTAATATTGATAGTATAAAATCTATTCCAATAGCTGTTCAGGATGTAACATCTGATACAGAAAAAAGAATTGATACAAAAAGCATTGAATTAAACAGAGTTCTTGGGGGCGGACTTGTTAAAGGTTCAGTTGTTCTATTTGGCGGTGAGCCTGGCATTGGGAAATCAACATTACTACTTCAGGTTGCTCTTAATTTAACTGGAAAAAAGATTCTATATATTTCTGGCGAGGAAAGTCATCAGCAAATAAAAATGCGTGCTGACAGAATTGGAATTAACAACGATCAATGTTATTTATTAAACGAAACTTTTACCGATAATATATTTAATCATGCCAAGGAAATTTGTCCTCATATTATTGTAATTGATTCAATACAAACACTTTATACTGATTTAATTGATTCGTCACCCGGAAGCATAAGTCAAATTCGTGAAACAGCATCGCAATTACAGCGATATGCAAAATCCACAAATATTCCGGTATTACTTATCGGACATATTACAAAAGATGGACAATTGGCAGGGCCAAAAGTACTTGAACATATGGTTGATACAGTTCTTCAGTTTGAAGGTGACAGGCATTACGGTTTTCGGATTCTGCGATCGGTTAAAAATAGGTTTGGCTCAACATCTGAGCTCGGCATTTACGAAATGCAAGCCAATGGTTTGCGCGAAGTTACAAACCCCAGCGAAATACTCCTTTCGCAACGTGACGAAATTGTTAGCGGTGTTGCCATTGCAGCAATGGTTGAAGGTCAGCGTCCATTGCTAATTGAAACTCAGGCATTAATAGGTACAGCTGCTTATGGTACACCTCAACGCTCCTCAACAGGTTTTGATTTGCGCAGATTAAATATGATGCTTGCCGTACTCGAAAAACGGAGTGGATTTAAATTAAGTACCAAGGATGTATTTTTAAACATAGCAGGTGGACTAAAAGTTGATGATCCAGCAATTGATATTGCTGTGGTTGCAGCCATAATTTCATCACTGGAAGATGTTGCCATTCCTCCAAATATTTGTTTTGCTGGAGAGATTGGTCTTTCGGGAGAAATACGAGCAGTTTCGCATGTGGAAAACAGAATTAGTGAAGCTGAAAAACTTGGCTTTGAAAAGATTGTGCTTTCAAAATATAGTTTGAAAAACATTAACTTGAAACGATTTACAATTGAAGTAATTGCTGTAAGCAAGATTATGGATATTGTGGATTTGCTGCTGTAGTATCTTTCAGTATTGCTAAAAATAATTGGTGATTAGATTTACATATATCAACTATAAACCTATGAAAACAGGAGAGAAATTTATTAAGCATTACGAAGATGATTTTATGCCTTGGCAACATGAAGAACCTGATTTTAACCTAATTGAGGTTGTTGACAATTGGCCAATTAAGCCATGCAAAACTCTTGAGCCAGGGTGTGGAACAGGCACGGACTCTATTTGGCTTGCTCAACAAGGGTTTGATACAACGGCGTCGGATGTGTCACCAATAGCCATAGAAAAAGGACGAGTAGCTGCCCTTAAACAAAAGGCAGTTGTAAATTTTAAGATAGGAGATTTTGTTGCAGATTCACTTATACCCGAAGAATATGGTTTTGTTTTTGATAGAGGTTTCTTTCATAGTTTTGATACTCATAACGATCGTGCGGAAATAGCAAAACGAATATCAACGGTTCTTGAAAAAAATGGGTTATGGTTATCTCTTATTGGAAATGCAGATGGAACAAAAACAAAACCCGGACCACCGTTGAGAACTGCCCAAGAAATAGTAACTGCAATTGAACCTTATTTTAAAATTCTATCAATACATGCCAGCCATTTTGGAAATGATGAAGCTAAACCTGCCAAAATATGGGTTTGTTTAATGAGAAAACGAGATTAAGAATTACAAGGGGTTGAGGTTTATGGTTGATAATAATTAGGAGCAACTTAAGACCGTTGCATGGTAAAGGACAAACTGCTATGTAGGTAAGAATTGAAGCTGGGGGGAGGGCAGTAAATTAATTAGAGCAGCTAATTATCCTGTACTAATCCTGTAAGTAGTGCAAAAAGCCCATCATACGCTGTAAATGGAAAATTTTCGGATGTATCATTAATTGTGTGATACTCGATAAGTTCTTTACCTCTCGTATAAATAAATATTGATTGTACTCCTTTTACATAACCAATAACATTTTGTGTTTGGTGATTATTAATAAATTTATTCTTGATTTTGATTTTGATTTTGATTTTGATTTTTTCTGCATCAAAAGGCACTTTGTCTTTTCTAATTTTTAGCCATGTTGTGTTAGAAACATGCCCTCCATTAGACACATGCCAATAAGGAGTTTTTTCTGTAATCTTGTTTTTAGTATTTCGTTACCATTAATATGTATGAGCCATTACACCGTAACAAATCACAAGGTAAAGTTTTAAAAAGTCACTAAATAAATTTTCTCTCAAGCAATTCCTTCAATTTAAAATAAGCTTCACTGTCATCAGACCATTGAAACTGAATTTTTAACTCAAACAAATAAGTATCTACACCCTGTTTAGTAGTTAGGTCGTTTATATCATCCAGTATTTTATTATATCTACCCAAATCACCATTAAATAACTCGTTTATAAAAAGGAATTTTTCGTTAATACCAATGGCTTCTCTTATGTTTAAGATGTGTGATTTTTGCATTTTATCAGCAATGCTTTGTTCTTCTTTATCATGATATTTTTCAGCTACAGCATTTTCAGCATTTCCCGAAAATAAATCATATGTTGCTTGCTTAGGCGGAGCAACTGAAGGTTTTTGTTCAGTATCAGCTACATCAACTACAATTGGTTCTTGTACTATCTCATCAACTAACGTAGTTGGCACTATTGGCTCAGGTATTACCTCAGGCTTAGGTATATGCTCAATAATTGGTGGTGGCGAAACTGTTGGTTCAGGAATGTCTACTTCCTCGATAATTACATCATCTTCAACTACATCGTTGGTTATAACATTAGTAGAATCTTCAATAATAACATCTTCTTTTATAATTATTTCATCACTAACAACTTCAGTAGTTGCTGGTGACTCCTTAATAACCGGAGGTTCAGTATCATATGTTTCAACAGCTACTTGATCAACATCAGGGTCTATATTTCTATATGATTCAGACCTGTTATCAACATGTTTTTCCAGTTCAAAAACTGTATCATAAAATTCAACAGTCTTTTTTTTAAGCATATCAACATCCAATTTATGAATATCTAATTCATTATCTTTTAGTCTGTTAATATGTTCTATAATTGATTTAACTTTATAGTTTAGCTCTAATAATAATTTTTCTCTATCCATTGGTTAAAAGTTCCTTATTTTTGTATTACCAAATAAACTTCAAAAATATATATTTGGTATAATTTTCAAAGGTAAAAATAATATCAATAATTAAAATATGTTTCTTGAAAAAGACCATAATAAAACTGTTAAGGCTGGTTGGATTGAGGTGGTTTGTGGCTCAATGTTTTCAGGTAAAACCGAAGAGCTTATACGACGGCTAAAGCGTGCCAAAATAGCAAAACAAAAGGTGGAGATATTCAAGCCCGCTGTTGATACACGTTATGATGAAGATAATGTGGTTTCACACGACTCCAATTCTGTATCATCAACTCCTGTTCAAAATGCATCGCAAATATTATTTTATGCTGAAGAATTTGAAGTAGTTGGTATTGATGAGGCTCAATTTTTTGGAAATGAACTTGTTGATGTTTGTAATGAACTTGCAGCCAAAGGAAAAAGAGTAATTATAGCTGGTTTGGATATGGATTATCTGGGGAAATCGTTTGGGCCAATACCAAACCTTATGGCTGCCGCCGAATATGTTACAAAAGTACATGCTATATGTATGCGCTGCGGGAGTTTGGCAAACCACTCGCATCGAATTATTAAAAATGATAACCTAGTGGTTCTTGGTGAAACAGATGCTTATGAGCCTTTGTGCCGTAGCTGTTTTCAGCATGCATTAAAAGAAAGCTCAACATAATACATAAATTTTGTGGTTATGCTAATGCATAATTTCAATACTAAACCAAATTATAGTTCCGTTGTATTACTTTACGGATGGACTAAATTATTAATATGTCACGAATAATTTCACTAATTGCCCTATTTGCCATTACAGTATCTACTACATTTGCTCAATCGTTTAATGGATTTACTGATGACGAAACAACCTTGTATGCTATGAATAAACAGGTTGGGCAATTTGTGCGGCGTTTTAACATGGAAGAAGATAAATATGGGAAACGTCTTTCAGAGGATGATAGCAGCTATCATAATGGCAAATTAAGAGAAAAGTTTTTACCTGCCATGTTTGATAAATTTAATCCACGTACATCCGGGAATTTAAAAAAGTATTTTGTTGACGATGTTACCAATGAAGAACATCCTGTTTACATTAATTTTTTAGATAGTAACTGGTATGCAGAAGTTTCGGCAACATTTACTATTAATGGATCAAAAGAAAATATTATCCTTTTTTTAACTGTAGAAGAGGAAAACCTGGGATCAAAATGGGTACTAAGTAATGTTTACTTTAGTGATTTTAATAAGTTGTTCCCAAAAACTGATTCAGCAAGTCATGTAAAATATTTTTTACATCCACAAAGTCACGAACTCGATTTTATGAATCTACGCAAAGTGCTCGAAAACCCACAACATATTGAGTATTATGCATCAACAAATTATCAACCAAACTACCTCACCCTATTTTTATACTTAATGAAAAAAGGAGAGTTAAAATTTGAGGAAATTAACAGTGTGAAATTTCATTTCTTTCAAATTAAAAATTGGTATTTCGAGCTGTCGTATTATAATCGTAATAACATCAATTCGGGCTGGCTAATTTCGAACCTTATGTACATTAACGATGAAGATAAGCACGAACTAATAAAAACATATGAACTATGCTCAAAATAAAAATTTTAGCACTCCTTATTAGCTCATTTGTTTTATTTGACGCTAGTTGTTTTGCACAAAACGATAGCAATTTAACAGTTGACCAAATCAATATTTACTCAAACCAAAGCAAACAGTTAATTAGTTATTTGGAAGGAACACTTAATTTTTTGGGAAATCCCAATGAACTACCATCCGACAAGGATATTATTTTTAACAGCAGTTATCTTAAAATATTTAAAAATGCTAAAGTGCAGGTTGAAGATGATTTGGATGAAAATCGTGAAATACCATTAAATAAAGATGTTCAGGCTTATTTAAAGGATATTGATTTCTTTTTTAAAAATGTAGAGTTTCACTTTGAAATTAAAGAAATAGAACAACTGGTTAATGATAGTGGCATAATTATTTTTAAACTCACCCTTAATCGTCATCTTAGGGGTATAACGGTAAACAACGATACTGTTGATAATAATCAGCCTCGATTTGTCGAAATAAATCTTGATCCATATCAACGTGACCTAAAAATAGCTAGTATTTACACGACCAAGGTTAGGGAAAAAGAGGAGCTTAAGTATTGGTGGAATAATATGTCAGCCAATTGGAAAAACTATTTTGGTCGTTCGGTAATTATTTATGATACGCTTCCTTTTAAAAATATTGTTTGGTTCACCGATAGCTCAATTTTAACACAAAAGTGGGTTGATAGCATTACTGTTGATACAAACTACGCAAATCAGCCTGATTCTTTTAACTTTTCGGCAGATAGTATAATGGGTATTTACGACACCACATCAGTAAAAATTCAGGATACCATATTGGTAAATACATCAATAATATACAGTTTACTAAAAACATTTAGAGGTATTGAAAAACTTGATGTATCTAATAATCAAATCTTTAAGGATCTTTCCCCTGTTTCTGGATTAACCGAATTAAAGGAAATTAATATCTCAAATACTCTAATAAACGACTTATCACCAATTAGAAATTTGAATAAACTGGAAATATTTAATTGTTCTAATTCACCTGTTAACTCACTCGAATCGTTAAGATATATTAATGCTCTTAAAGAGCTTAACTGTTCAAATACAAATATTGATAATATTGATATTACTACTAACTTACTTAACATATCCAACCTTGAATTATCGAACACAAAAGTTAGTCAAATAGTTGCCTTGGCGGATTTAAAAAATTTAGTACACTTAAATATTTCAGGCACAAATATTAGTGATTTAAGACCCTTAAATAATCTTAATTTGCTTTCAGATTTAAACCTGTCTAATACAAAGCTTCAAAATATATCATCACTTGATTCGCTTACCAATATTCAACATTTAAATATCGATAGTACAAATATTAGTGATTTAAAGCCATTGTCAAATTATCACAAACTATCAATTTTGCAGGCTAACAGCACATCTATTAAAGATATTAGCTCGTTAAATAATCACGTGGTTTTAAAGGTAATTTATTGCGACAATAGCAATGTTTCAATGGAGATTGCAAATACATTTATGGATATAAACCCACAATGCTTGGTTATTTACAATTCGCAAGAATTGATTAATTGGTGGGATAATCTTTCTTTAGAATGGCAAAGTATTTTTAATAAAAACTATGGTATATCCAAGCCTGTTACAAAGGAAAAGCTTCATCAACTAATTAACCAAACCCGCTTATCGATTGCCTATAATCAAAATATTAGCTCGTTGGAACCGGTTAGGATGCTTCACCGACTTGAAGAGATTGATTTGCAGCATACATTAATAAACGATTTAGCACCATTGTCGGGTCTTGCAAACCTTGAGAGCATTAATCTTAATCAATCAAAAATAACTTCGTTAAAGTCGTTATCATCTTTAAACAATCTAGAAACCATTAGTTTTATTGATACCAAAATAAATAATCTCAACCCACTGCTAGCTTCAAATAATATTAAGAGAATATACTGCGATAGATCTGAAATTACAACAAAAGATGTTCTTAGTTTTAATAGTTTGCACCCTACATGCCTAATTATTTACCAAAGTGAAAACCTTAGATTGTGGTGGAACAATCTTGATGTAGAGTGGCAACAAATGTTAAGCAATATATTTAACCTGCCTGAAAGTCCTTCAAACGAGGAGTTACAACAATTGGCTGACTTGAAAGAACTTAGCATTACAAATAATCCGTTAATTACTGATTTAAATCCATTACATATTTTTATTAAACTTGAGCATTTAACAGTAAACAGCACTTCAATTACAGATATTTCACCTATTACATCACTTACAAGTATCACAAAATTAAATATTTCGGGGAATCCAATTTCCGACTTAGAATCAATAAATAAACTTATAAATATAGTAGACCTAAACCTTGAAAACACTTCTGTTGAAGAGCTAGAGCCAATTGCAGAATTGGAAAAGATATCATCACTGAATATTGCCGGAACCAGAGTGAAAACTTTAAAATATTTGCAACTGCTAACAAATTTAGAAGATCTTTATATTAACAATACACGTGTAAAAAACATAAAGCAATTGTATGGTTTGTCAAAATTAAGACTATTGCAATGCTACAATACATCCATAAAAGCATCAAAAATAAAGGAGTTTAGTGTTTTAAATGCAAAATTGGATATTATTTATTATTAAAATCCTACCTAATAATTTGCTTCAAGTTAACTATATCAGGCGAAATTGCTTTTGGCATTTTTATTATACTGCTAACCGTTTTCAAATCTTTTAATCCGCTTCCTGTTAGTAGCACAATGTTATTGGAATTATCAGGAATTTTATTGTTATTTTTATATACAAGCATTCCTGCAAAAGCAGCAGCAGCAGCAGGCTCAGCAAAAAGCCCTGTGTTTTTTGATAATGATGATGATGCTTCCAGAATTGCTTTATCAGAAACACATATGTACTCTCCATTATAATCTGCAATATACTTTTGAGCCATATAATAATTACGAGGAATATCAACTGAAATGGAATCGGCAATCGTGGTGCTTTCTTCTATCTCAAAATTATTTTTTCCAATATTCCTAATAAGATTATTACTCTTTTCGGCCTGTACAGCAACAATGGTTGGCATTTTATTAATAATCTTTAGCTTGAGTAAATCTTCAAATCCTTTGTAAACTCCTGATATAATTACACCATCGCCAACAGGTACAAATATTCTATCAGGAACGGTAAAATTCATCTGTTCATAAAGCTCAAATGCAACTGTTTTTTTTCCTTCGATTGTAAACGGGTTAAAAGCAGTATTCCGATTATACCATCCAAATTCTTCAGTGGCTTTAATGCTCAAATCGAAAGCATCATCGTAAGTTCCATCAACAGGAATAATTTGTGCACCATACATTAGTATCTGCGTAAGCTTAGCTATTGGTGCCGATTTAGGAACTAATATTATTGCTTTTTGCCCTTGGGCAGCACAAATTCCTGCCAAAGAAGAACCTGCATTACCTGTTGATGCTGCTACAATTGTATTATAACCTTTTTCTTTTGCATATGCCGAAACAACTGCCGAAGCCCTGTCTTTAAATGAGTAAGTTGGGTTTTGTGAGTCGTCTTTAAGAAAGAGATTAAATTCTAAATTAGAATTGTTAAGATTATCAACTTTATAAAGTGGAGTATTTCCCACCTTCAAATTTGGTAAACTACCCAGTGTGTTAATTGGCAGTAATTCAAGATAATTACTTTGTTTAAGCTTTTCGAATGTTATTCCTTTTTTTATAAGGTTATCATAATCGTAGTTAACCTTCAACACTCCTTTTGGTGGCAAATCAGTAGTATTTGTCTTATTGCAATCGGGGCACAAATAAGTTACTTGCGATTCTGTATACTGAGCATTACAATTGGTACATTGGTATTTGAATTTATGATTTGTCATTTTTGTTGAGTTAAATATTTAACAGTTGGTTCAGCTAATTTGAAAAATTCATCCAATTTGTTTTCTAGAACTTTTTTGTCAAATAGCTTCGTTTGGTATTTAGAAATCAACGCAGGGGACATACTTCTGCTTAAAGAATACTCAACAACTTTTGCATCTTTATTTTTACATAGTATTATTCCTACGCTTGGTTTTTCGTGTACTTTTTTAATGTTTCTATCTAGTGCTTCCAGATAAAATTCCATTTTCCCCAAATACTCAGGTTTAAAATCTGTAATTTTTAAGTCAACTGCAACCAGACATTGCAAATCTCTATGAAAAAAAAGTAAATCAATGTAAAAATCCTTTTTACCAACCTCAACACGATATTCTTCACCAACAAAAGTAAAATCCTTTCCAAATTCAAGTATAAAATTTTTAAGATTAGCAATTATTGCTTTACGTAAACTTTTCTCTGAAAAAGCAGTAGGTAATGCCAAAAAATCTAGTACGTAACTATCCTTAAATACCTTATCTGCAATTGGATGTATTTCTCTCACCACTGGCGAGAGTTTTTCTTTAGAAGCAATTACTCGTTCAAAAAAAGCACTGTCAATTTGTCTTTCAAGTTCCCTTTTCGAAAGTCTTTCGCTAATATTTAATCGTACATAAAACTCTCGTTCTTTTTCGCTTTTAGTTTTTGAAAGAATAATCAAATTATTTGTCCAGCTAATTTCTTTAACCAGCGGTGAGAGTTTTTTGTTTTTTGAATAAGTATTATAAAACTGTCTCATTCTCCACAAGTTTTGTGCAGAAAAACCTTTAATATCAGGCTCGGTACTTTTTAAAAAATCAGCAAGTTTACTTACAACTCCATTTCCCCATTCTAATTTATCTATCTTTTCATTAATATAACCACCAATAGTCCAGTAAAGATTAATTAGTTCAACATTAACAGAACTGAAAGCTTTGTTTTTTGCCTTATTTATTAAATATCTGACTTCTTGAAATTGATGCTCCACTTATATTAATTTTAGCCTATTACCAAAAGAGAATCTCACGTATGTGATTATAATAATTCCTACAAATACTCTTTCAGCACTCCAGTTCTCTCATTAAATTCCATTATTCTTTCGTCCCATTCCTTAACCCTGTCGTAGCGTGATGTCCAATAAGTATCATCATACCATTGAGAATTTAGCTCTTCAACAGTTTTGCCTTGCTGCTCTATCCATGTAAAATATTTGAGATTATGCATACGCTTTTTCTCATAATAATTCATTTCAATCATATGATCGATGTTTAAACCAAGCATATCAGCATCAAAACTTACGGCAGCATCTCTGTTTGTAAATTCGCCATGAAGTTCTTTTTCTTCAGCTAGGCGCGATTGATACATTTCCATGGAATCTGTAGCAACAGAAAATACTACATCATTTTCATCCATTTCGTAGTATTTGGCAAGTTTAATTGCACCCATTAGGTTTGCAATTGAAGAGATTCCCAGTAGATTAAGTTTTTCTACTAATTCAGGATTTATATTTAACTCATTTTTTAGATAATCTTTTCCTGCATCTTCATTAAACAGGCGCATTAAACGGATATTTGGATTGTCGTCAATACCGGCAACCATATCCATATTTCTGATGTTGTGAATCCATGGAACATGTTTGTCACCAATACCCTCAATGCGGTGTTCGCCATAACCATTTTCCAATAAAGTTGGGCATTGAAGTGCTTCGCCGGCACAAACTTTCATGTTTGGATAAACTGTCCTTAAATAATCAGTACTTCCCAATGTTCCAGCAGAGCCTTGTGTTAAGAATACACCTGTAAACCGGTCGTTTTCTTTTTTAACAGAATTAAAAACTTCCTCCATGGCAGGACCTGTAACAGCATAATGCCACAATGGATTCCCAATTTCTTCAAATTGATTTAGGTTAACTATTTCATCACCTCGCTCGGCAATAAGTTGTTTTACTTTATCGTAAATCTCTTTAACATTGCTCTCGGTACCTGGCGTGGCAAAAACCTCAGCGCCAACTTTATATAACCAATCAAAACGTTCTTTCGACATACCTTCGGGAAGCACAGCAATTGATTCACAACCCAATAAATATGAATCGTAAGCACCACCACGACAATAATTTCCAGTTGATGGCCAAAGAGCTTTTTGACGGGTTGGGTCAAATTCACCAGTAATTAATTTTTCAACCAACGGTCCAAATGTAGCCCCTACCTTGTGAGCACCAGTTGGAAAATATTTACCAACTAACAATATTATTCTTGCTTTAACTCCTGTTAATTCTGAAGGTAATTCAATATAATTAACGCCTCCAAAATCACCACTAACAGGATCATTCTTCCAGTTAATGCGGAATAAATTTAATGAGTTTAAATCCCATAAGCCAATTCCTTTTAGCTTATTTTTTAACTTTTGGGGAATAAGCTCAGGGTTACGCATTTGCTCGTATGTTGGCAGAATTAAATGTCTTTCACGGCATCTTTGAATTGTGTTTTCTAATACTTTTTCTTTGGTCATAATATTGTTATTTTAATGTTTTTGTATTTTCATTTTTGGTTAAAGTATTTAATTTCTTGCAAATTTAATTAAAGGATTTATATTTCCTTTGTCGCCTTCTCTTATTGCTGCTATATATTTCTTTCGTATTACATTGGGCTTTACCATATTTGAATAATGCCAAGTAAAAACATCTTTTGCAAAAATTGATTCAATTATTATATCTGCCATAATTCGTGAGTGCCGTCCATTTCCATTAGGAAAACAATGGATATTCACTAACCTATGTTTAAATCTAATTGCAATTTCATCAGGCGAATAGGTTTTGTTGTAAATCCAATATTTAGTATCATCAAGTAAGTATCTCAATTCAATTCCAATTTTAATCCATTCAACACCAATATTTTTTTCTGATTTTCTAAATTTACCTGCCCGCGACCATGTATTGCCAAACATTTTTTTATGTATTGATTTTATGAAATCTTCGGTAAGTATTGTATCTGCTTTAAGTTTCTTTTGAAGTATCCACTGAATAGCACTTTCAATATTTAATTGTTCATGCTCATTTAACTCTCCGTGTGTTGTTATAGTTTTTATTAAAAGACCGTCTTTTTCATCTTCATCTATAGGCGTTTGACCATCAATATAATCCAGTTTTAGTCCCATAATGATTTATTCATTTTATGTTTGATTTCATTTGCTAATTCATCAATTGCACTTACTATTAGCTTTTGATGATTTTCTTGATTTTCAAGTTTCATATTATGATTTGTTCTCAAAACTATCTTGCTTGCTAATTTCTTGGCTTTAATATCAATTAAGTTTTCAACAGAGCCATGCTTTGGAACAAAACCATATACAAAATTCATATCTAATGCATTGCCAACTTCCCTCAATGAGTTTATAGAAATAGAACCAGAAGCCTCTCTCTCTTCAATTTTTTTCACTCCTTGCTTAGATATATTTAATCTGTTACCCAACTGCTCCAAAGTCATATTAAGAGCAATACGAATATTATTTACCCAGCCGGCAGATGGTATATTTACCTTTTCAGCTTCCTTAAATGGGTTTAGCTTTCTGTCAATTTGGTGTAATAATAATTTTCTTTGATTACGCATGAGACTATATCCTTATCACAAAAATTTATAACTATCTGCAAAAGTAAACATATATAATGACAATTACAATATTGTAGTAAATATATACGTTTACTATATTAAGTTAAAAGTAAACCTTTATGTTTACTTAATTTCTAATTACTATTCCCATAAAAATTAACAGCTCCCTTTAATATCAAACTCATTTCGGCAGCAATGGACAAATTAACTTCAAAATCAGTTTTACCTATAGTTTCTATGTCAATTATTTTAAGAGTTTGATTTTCTAGTTTTACAATATAATCATCACTTTTGAATAGTGTTTCATCATTTAAAACAGTAAGGCTGTGCTTTTTATTATCACGATAGCATAACAGAATATTATTTCCATTTTCATTATCTAAAAAGTAACTATCTTTATCTTTTCCCCATGCCTTTTTATTAAGATATAAATGTGGCTTTTCTAAATATGGCGCACCAGCTGATGGACAAAAAGTATCACAATTGCCACATTGATTACACCAGTCTGCAATATGAAGTATTTGATGTTTTTGAGTAATTTTGAAAGTATCTCCATCAGAAATATTCACATCAAATCCAGAAACTGAAACATTTTGAAGATTATATGTAACAGGCTCAACCTCATATGAGTGGAAAGCTAAATTAGGACAAACAGTGGTGCAAATATCGCAAACTTCATCGCAGAGTAGGCAACGTGATGATTCCTTTATTGCTTGTTCAGCTGTTAGCGCTGTGCTTACAAGTTTAAAGTTTTTTCTGTCATCAATACTTGTTTCAACTATGGATTGAGGTCTAACTCGCTCAGCCTTTTTAATCATGAGATTATCATGACTTTGCAATTCTCTACTACTTTTTTGATTTGTGTTAAAATCAATGTCGGCATTATTAATTATTTCCTGTGCCGCTTTTCTGCCATCGCCAATTGCATTAATGGCAGTTGATGCACCCCGCATGGCATCACCACCAATATATACTTTTGGTATTTTGGTGTGGTAGCTTCCTTTAGCAGTAACCAGATTATCTGCAACAGCAAAATCAATGTCCAAATCCTGACCAATGGCCGGAATAATTGTATCAGCATCTATTTCAAATTCCGAATTTTGAACTACAATTGGAGTGGCTCTCCCCGAATCATCTTTTTTACCGAGCACCATTTTTTGGCAACTTAAAGAAGTAACATTACCGTTTTTGGAATTAATTTTAAGAGGAGATGTTAACTCCATTATTTGTACACCTTCTTCAAGTACGGCTTTAATCTCGCCCAAATCGGCAGGCATTTGTTTTATTGTTCGGCGATAAACTATTGTAACAGTTCCGGTTTTACCCACAAGACGGTACGCCGTACGAGCAGCATCCATTGCAGTATTTCCTCCGCCAATTATAACAACATTACTGCCAACACCCGAATCTTTTTCTTCTTTAACATTGAACAAAAAATTTAGAGGGTCTAATACTCCTTCATTTTCAATTCCTTCAATAACCAGTGGTTTAGATATTTGCGCACCTGTTCCTATAAAAATATAGTTGAAATCTTCTTCAAGTCTGCTGAACTCATTTTTTGTAATGGACGAGTTGTAGTGAATATTAACCCCTACCTCAACAATTTTTTCAATATCAATATCAATTGCTTCATCAGTTAACCTGAATGATGGAATTGCTCCAGATGCCATTCCTCCTGATTTACCCTTTGCTTCATAAACATCAACCTGCATTCCTGCCAAAGCAAGGTAATAGGCACATGATAACCCCGAAGGTCCGGCACCAATTATTGCTACTTTATTTTGTGCTTCATTGCTTTTTAAAACTTTCGGAGTGCTTAAATTTGTATCTGCATTTTCAGCAATAAATCTTTTTATTTCTCTAATTAGCACAGGGCTATCGTAATTAATCCGTGTGCATTTTGTTTGACATAAGTGGTCGCAAACCATCCCTGTTGTATGCGGAAAAGGGTTTGTTTGCCTTATTACCTCAGCGGCTTTTTTAAAGTCTCCTTTTGATGTATAATACATGTAATCAGGTACCCCCTGATTTGTTGGGCATGTGTCAACACATGGGGCATGAGCACAATCAAAAAGCCCAAGTGGCCGATTGGTTTTTATACTTGGGTCGTGAAAACCTGTTTTTTTATAATTATTATTATTACTGATATTCTCAGCATATTGTTTAAGGTTATTTAGGGCATTTTCTAATGAAAAACTTTCTGGAACATTAGAGGAAATATTATCAATATACTGATGAAGTCTACCATAACCTCCCGGTTTTAATAAATCTGTGCAAACAGTTACCGGCGATAATCCGCAGTTAATAATATCAGCAACATTAAAAGCATCTGCACCACCTGAAAATGAAATATCAAGCTTTCCATCAAACTCATTTTGAAGCTTATATGCGAGGTTTATGGATATTGGATGTAATGGTTTACCACTCATATACATCATTTTTTCAGCCTCAGGAAAAGCCTCCTTGTTATTGTTACTTTCAAGAGTATTTGTGAGTTTTATACTGAATTGCAGATTATTTTCATCTGCTTTTTGTTGTAGATTTCTGATTATGTTGAGAGCTTCATCATATTTCAAGTCATGCTCAAAAGCAATGTCAGGCACATCAGTTTCAAATCCTGAATTTTGAAGTATCTCCTTTAATTTCTGCTTACCAAGTAATGTAGGGTTTAGTTTTATTGCCGTATGAAGTTTCTTTTCTGTAATAAGATAATTCCCAATCATTTCAATTTCGTCACTTGGGCAGCCATGCATAGTTGATAAAGTGATATTATTAGAAAGTTGTGGACTAATATCAAGATTTAATACATTTGGATAAATTGATTTAACAGCTTCTATCTTTTGCTTTAATTCATCAGAAGCATCACCCATCTTGTTAAAAAACCACTGCACATTATCTTTTAACACTCCTTCATAATTATATCCAACGCTCATATTAAAAATAACTCCAGGATCGCTACCATTTTCCCAATTAAATTTATCACGCAATATGTGAATGATAATCCAAGCATCCAGATACTGCTCAAACGACTCTTTAATTTTTAATTCTTGCGACCATTCGCAGTTGTAGCCCTCATTTTGCATATCTATGCATGGCTTAGATACTTCAATCTCATCAAGAGTTTGGATGGTTTTCAACTCAATAAACCGTGCTCCTGTTAGCCATGCTGCAACAATATTTTGAGCAAGTTGTGTTTGAGGCCCTGCAGCCACACCAATTGGAGATTCCAACAATTTTCCAAAACGTGTAACACTAATATTTTTGTTCAATTTTGGATTAAAAAATAAATCTTTAGAAATCCCAAGAATATTACTGTGATTATCGTACTGAGTTAAAATTATATTTAATAACTTGTCTAGAGGAATTGTTGAGAAACTATCTGTCATATTATTATTTATAAAAAGGGGCAACAAATTTAATGAAAAGAATACATATGGTACAATATCTAAAAAATAATTATAACTTTGTTAGAATTATGAAAAATAATTGCTCAGTAATAATTCTAGCAGCAGGAAATTCATCCCGCATGGGAAAACCAAAATTTTTATTGCAAATGCCAAGTGGGGAAACATTTCTTGAGACTATTACAAGGCAATACTCTGACTTTGGCTGTACAAATATAGTTGTAGTTCTTAATGGATACGGAAACAAACTTATAACTAACCAACCACAAAATATTGCTGCACATACTCAATTTACAATAAATTACAAGCATAATTCGGGACGCTTTTCTTCAATAAAAACAGGGGTAAAACTAATTGAAACAAATTATACATTCATTCATAATATTGATAATCCTTATGCAAAAAAGGATGTGCTTGAGCAAATCTACAATAAAAAACTTCAAGCCGAAGTTATTAAACCAACTATGAATAATAGAGGGGGTCATCCGGTTTTGATATCAAAACGAGTATGTAAAGATATTCTTATTCAAAAAGAAAACGACTTAAATTTTAGTAGCTTTTTGAAAAGATATTCCACCAAAGAAGTTGATGTGGATGATGATTCGATATTTAAAAATATAAATACTAATGAAGAATTGATGGAATTTATTAAAAGATAAAATGAATTATATAACAATTAAAATATGAATATTTGGAATTTTACAGAAAACAAGCTTGCCAACGGAAACTCAATTTACTTGCTAATAAACATTGAAAGTAACGGCAGTAGCCCTGGAAGACAGGGCTTTGGAATGGCTGTTTGTAGTGATGATAGACTTTATGGCTCAATTGGTGGTGGTATAATGGAATATAGGTTAGTAGAAGATTGTAAAGTAATGCTACAGGGCAACCAACATAAAATTTTCTCAAAAAAACAAGTTCATAAAGGTAGTGTTACCGATGGTTCAGGTTTGATGTGTTCTGGTGAGCAAACAGTAGCATTTATTCCTATGAATTCTTCAGACCTAGCTAATATTAAACTAATTACATCTTGTATTAATAATAAAGAAACCGGGCTACTGCAAATAACACAAGACGGTTATAGTTTTAATTTGCTAGAAGAAGAACGAGAAAAACAATACCAATGTTCAATTATTAATGAAAATAATTGGATTTACAGCGAAGTAATTGGTCATAGAAATTCATTATATATTATTGGAGCTGGACATGTTGGCTATGCTGTTTCTAAATTGTTTTCACAGTTGGGCTTTAAAGTTATTGTAATTGATAACAGGCCTAAATTAAGTATGTTAACCGACAATCAATATGCTGACGAAAAGATGGTAATTGACTATAAAAATATAGCTGATTACGTTGTAGATAGCGACACTAGTTATGTGGTAATTATGACAAACAATCATACACACGACAAAGAAGTTCTTAGCTTATTAGTAAAAAAGAAAGTTAAATATCTTGGCCTAATGGGGAGTAAAGAAAAAGTAGCTGGCTTGATGAAATCAATGAATAAATCGGGTTTTACAAATACTGAGTTAAAATGGGTGCATTCTCCAGTTGGTGTATCAATAAATAGCAAAACCCCCGATGAAATTGCCATAAGTATTGCAGCCGAAATAATTGGGGTTAAAAACTCAAAATAATCTAATGGGAGAAAATAGCAGACAAACAAAATTGTTACTGCGAATAAGTATGCACACTATTAACTGCTGATGGTAAGTAATTTACACCAAACCAAGCCACTAAAAGAACTGCAAAAGCTAATGCTAAGATCCATGTTGCCTGATGTGTTTTGATTGAGTTTTTAATACGTGCATGAATGTAAATAAGATAAACTGCCCAGGTTAAAAATGCCCAAGTTTCTTTTGGATCCCAGGTCCAATAATGACCCCATGCCTCCTTTGCCCAAAGAGCACCGAACAGTAGCCCCATTGTTAAAAATGAGAAACCTAGGTAAACCAAATTATCGGCAAGTTGCAGAGTACTATTATTATTTGATTTATGAAAATAGTTGTCGAAAAGCTGCTTTATGGCAACAAAACTGGATGCTCCAAGTAATGCATATGCCACAATATACACAATTACGTGTGGCACAAACCATGGGCTAAGCAATGCTGGCATTAAAGTACTGCTGAAATTTTCGGGATGATATATGTTGAGAATCAAGAACAAACCCGACAATGAAAAACTGTATACAATAAACCAATAGTATTTCCAGCGCCAGTAAAAAATGAGCCCAATTAACGCTAAAAACAAACTATACCAAAGCCGCGTTTCGCCTAAGGTACGCATTGGTGGACGATGTAGCGTTATCCATAAATTAGCTAGAAATAACATGATAATTATTATGCCTGACAAAAGTAAGCCAACACTAAATATACTAAGTATTTTGCTATAATTTGAAAACTTAAGCATTACAACACCTATTACCCATAGTAACAATGTAATTATGGCAAAAAGTGCAAAATTTAGTGTAATCATAATTTGTGTTAGTTTTAATACCAATTAAATTTCAAAATGTGCTTAATAAATTAATAGATTTTTAGTTTTAGTGAATTGATAAAATATCTGCATAGCCTAGGTTACGGAGAAATTTTATCAAGAAGATAAAAGTAAAAAGATGAAGATTTATCAGCGCATTTTGTTGTTTATTTGGTATAAGATTATTACTACAACATTTTTAAGCCACAGGTTTGTTTTTTGAGCCCTTCCAAAACATATAAAATGAGCCTGCCAACATTAAAAAGATACCTGTGTAAACTAAGGGCAACCATGGGTCGCGAACAAGCTCAAAAACCGACACATCCGACCATCTGCCCAATTCAGAATCATAACTAAGTTGATAAATTTTCCAACCATCAATTTTAACAGGACTATTAACCTGTAGTTCAAGTTCGTGATGAGTTCCGTTTTGTTGCAATATTTCTATTTCGGATATGAATTTTTTTGGTTCGGGAAATAACATTATCAACGAAAACTCATTTGAAAGCTTTAGCGATTCATACGGTCTGTTATAGCTTCCGCAGCCTACCCAACCTGTAATTGTGTCGCCAGTATTTGTAATTACATTAACCAATGCCGATGGTGCTGCTCCACGCTCGTTTATAAAAAAATACTTGTTTCCTGCTTTCGCAGATGAATAAATATACTCTTCAACATTAATTTCCCAGTCGAGCAAAATCAAATTTACCGTAGTATCTATAAGAATAATATTCTTGTTTTTGTTATTTAGCAAAACTCCAGTTTGGTTATTTACGACAGCTAGTTTTGGTGTATATTCGTCTAAAATAAAGTCGTTTAGCTTAATGGCAAATGGCATTTTGTGTTTAGCCTTTGTGTTTATATCGTAAGCTACATTGTTAATTTCACCTTCGTAAACTTCCATTTGAAGCCGAACTAATTGGCTACTACCAAAATTTGCTCCAAAAATAACAATCCACAAACCCAAATGACTAATAACATAACCCAACTTGTTTATTACAAATGCTTTAAGGTTTTTGAGAATAACCATACCCAAACTTAAAAGCAACAATAAATTTGCAAATAAATAAGGCCATGAGGTTATTACATGCGACAGCCCCAGTTTTTGTATTAAATCGGGGGCACTTGAATCATATTGTAAAGTAAGCCCCATTAAAAGTGACACAAATAGTAGTAATGCTATTGAGCATATTGCCGCCGGTATACTTTCGAGCCATTGTGCTATTGCTGATCGTTTACCGAAAAATGACAACAAGACAATAAACACTATTAGCCCAATTCCTAAATATATATTGTATGGATATTCAATAAGGTGAGTAACTCCTCTACCTCCACTCGAATACTCAAGAGCAAAGCCTAATATCAATAAAGCTAAAGATATTATTATGCTTTCTTTGTATTGCCAAGGCTTTTGCCAGATGGGTTTATGTGTTTTCATTATTTGCAATAATAAACAAAAGAGTGTTCCAGAAAGTCAAATTTGCCACTAAGACTCAAAGGCTCTAAGATACACAAAGAACAGATAACCAGCAAAGTAAAGCTTTGTGAATTCTTTGTGTTTTTGTGCCTTTGTGGCAAAATTGACTTTTCGGAGTGGACTCATTTTTAAAGATGTGATTTTTTGATATATCACTTCTTTGGCTCCATTTTTCAGAATCTAATTACTCAAAATGACAATTTTCTTCACTTTTTGAATATAGTCTTTCTTGTTGTTAGTTTTTTCGACCTTTCAGGTTGGTAAAAACCTGAAAGGTCAGGCTAAATTTTACATATTAGTATAAATAATAGGCATTTTAGCTTCCCGCTCTTTAGCTTTTTTCTCCCATTTTGGAAGTAAGTCTTTAAGGAATTTCTCTTTTTGACTCTCTAACTTATCCATTGGAAGACCAATAAACTCTTGTGCTTTGGCTTTAGTTGTGATGTCAGGGTAAGGCACTTCACCTTCGTAACCAAGCTGAAGAAGCAAACGAGCAAGTTTAATTCTGCCTTCTTGTGCAACGTCAATACCGGTAGCAATAATACGTGATGTTTCAACCGGAGCGTGGAATGAACCACCATGACTTGCAGCAACATAATCCCAACGCCATTGAGCATGACGAATATCCATAAGAATATCTTTCATTTGTGCATCAGTGGCACCTAAATCCCAAGCAGTTTTAGCTTCAACATGAGCTCTTACAATTAGTTTTTCCAATTGATCTCTGTTTACAATAATTTTATCCTGACGAGAATAAACATCTTTTAAAATTTGTTCAGTTTTTTCTTTATGACAAACCAAACATGAATTTTCGATGTTGTTTAGAGGAGACTGAACATGGTGATCGGTATATTTTTTACCACCTTCGCTCATGTACGGCATATGACAATCGGAGCATGAAACACCTCTTTCGGCATGAACGCCTTCTAAATACACTTCATAACCGGGATGCTGTGCTTTAAGCATTGGAGCTTTACTTAATTTATGTGTCCAATCTTTAAAGTTTCTGTCGTCATAATATTTTTCCATATCTTCAACAGACTTACCATCGTCCCATGGTAAAGTTAAATATGCTGTACCTTCCGCACCAGGACGTTTTTTATCAAAATAGTACTCAACGTGGCATTGTGCACAAACTAACGAGCGCATTTCTTGATGAGTAGCATCATTAATATCTTTACCTTCACGCTCAAAGGCCTGAATTAAGGCTGGTTGCGAAATCTGAAGTTCCATTGTTTCGTTATCATGGCAGTTTGCACAGCCAATGGGGTTAACAATTTCAGAACCTAAACGAGCCCATTTACCGGTATAATACTCCGTTAATCCGTCTTCGTTCATAACTCTAGGCACATCGGGGCTTTTACATGTCCAACATGTGGATGGCATAGGTCCGTCAGTATCGTTGGTAGGCCCACCGGTTCTTAAAGTATTTCTTAAATCGTTAATGGCATTTGTATGACCTCTACCTTGATTGTAATCTTTAGAAAATCCATACCCTGCCCATAATACGACTAATCGTGGATCAGCCTCAAGCATATCAATCATTGCATTACCATTATACTTTGAGTTAAAGTCACCTTCACTATTTTTTTCGTAAGACTCATATTGTGTTGGGTAATTTAATCCCCACACCTCGTTACGAGGCTCCCATTCGCCAATTACAACTTCGGGAGTACAACTTGTGGCCTGTTCTGCTCTTCTTTCTGTTATTGAAGATGCTAGTAAACCAAGGAAAAACACGACAACAATAGTTACAAAAAACAGTATCCAGTTAACTACTGGGTTTCTTTTTTTACTCATGATTTTAATTTTTAGTTTGTTTATTTATTTTATTTTCTAATTTGCTAGTTTGTTAACCCAGTCAGGGACTGGTTTTTTTACATCTGGAAGAATAGCGTTTGGTGTTGATGACAAACTATTAAACCTGCCATGTGGTACCTCACGGTGGCATTCCCAACACTTTCTGCCATCGGTACGAAAATGGTCAAACTCGGATGTTTTTATGAGCATCTGATTGTCAGTAATTAAATCATTATGACATCTGATACAGTTTGTTTGTACAACATCGCTTCCTTCTTCCTTAATTCTAATTACCTGTGGCTCTAAACGCAAGGTAAACATAGTTGCATGTCGTAATCCGTCTTTTGCCTTAAAAAAGTATTTGTTTAGAATATTATTTTGAGGAACATGACAATCGTTACATGTTGCATATTCGCGATGGGCACTATGGGTCCAACTTGCGTACTGAGGATTCATAACATGACAATTTATGCATGCACGAGGATCATCAGACATATAAGAAACAGCATTTGAAATGTAAAAAATATACGCCAACAAACCAAATAACAAACCACTAGCAATAGCTACTGCAAACTGCCATTTTTTTGGAGGTAATATTGTATTTAAAATTGACATATTATTATTATTTTAATGGTTCTACTGTGATTTTAATGGGCAATTAAAATAATCAGTATTTCATATTATATTTGGTTATTTGTAAGAAGCTGGAAGCCCGAAGACGGAAGTATTTGAACTTTTGACTTCTATCTTCTGACTTCTAGCCAATATTTTAATATAATATACATATTACAATTATCATTTTTATTATACCACTAAAATTGCAGTAGTACCTATTTAATTATTATTTCGACTTATAAAAGGTTGGCTTAAAGGTAAACATAACCCATGCCCAATTATTTGTATTTTCGTAGTTACCACCTTTAATTACTTGCATAGTTTCGGTAGCTAACATTTGCGAATAACCAGCACTTATTACCATGCTCTTACTCATTTTGTAGCCAACGGTAAAATCAATTTCAGTACCTAATCCACTGCTGTAATCTTTCCATGTAGTAGTACCGTCCTCTTGTAACGTACCAACTCCAACTGTTGCAGCAGCCATAAAGTAATGTGGAATTAACTTAAATGTAAATTTGTCTACATTAAATACTATTGGCAGATTAATATCAATAAGCCCGTTGCCTCCCATATAACTTCCAACATAAAAATAATCCATCCAACCATTAAACTTATGATTTGTACCATATAAGGGTTTAAACGATTTGTCGGTTTCACCAGCTGCTTTATCTTGTGATGATGTACCAGAAAGATACTCTCCACCAATTCCTAGACTAAACTTTTTTGAAATTTTATAAGCAGCATTTGCTGAAAAATACATTGCTGATGTTGAATTATCGCTTCCGTTTTTACCTGTTTGAATATAAAAAGCAGCATTTGCTGAAATATTTCCATCCTTGTAGGTAACACGTGGTCCTATTGTTTGGCTATAAGCAACTTTTTGTGTTGAATCAGCTGTATCTTCGTATGCAATACCATTATTCAATGCTAAAAAGCTAATTCCAACTTTATTAAATGTTCCATGATACCATAAATACTGGAAACTTTTATAACTGCCAGTATAATCGATTTTGAATGGAGTTTCGCCGTCTGCATTAAGAGCAAGACCAAGATCTATTCTATGATTTTTAGTTGGAAGATATTTAATAATTGCAGCATCATGACTACGAGCTTGCTGTGCCCAACCTACATTACCAAAAATACGTTGATCGTCGTAAACAATTTCTTGACGACCTAATTTAACGGAGAATTTTTCGCTAAAAATAACCTCACCCCATGCTTGGTGGATGGCTGTTCCGTTTAGTGAACTTTTGTTGAGTTGCTTTACATCACCCCAAACTGATACATTTTGAAGTACTAATCCAAATCTGAACATGTCGTTACCATAAAAGGCATTTAAACGTGTACGTTGTGAAATAAAATTCGCTGCATCAGTGTTATCAGGAATAAGTTTAATATATCCATGACGATATTCGTATCGTGGACGTACTTCGCCGGATATTGTTACTGATTGTGCAAAAACACTTCCAGAAACAATCATCATAAGACCAAGTACAGTCATTAAAATGTAATTTTTTTTCATTCCTATAATTTTTATATTAAATATTTTAAGTATTAATTTTCTGAAATACAAATCTATGTCAAAACAGAATATTAGCTGTGATGGATTTAACAGTTAAAGGCAATTTATATCAATTATAAATAATATTTTAGCTAATTAATAGATTATTAATTGCTTAGACCTGGTGGACGAAGTAAGTACCTCCCAAAAAATTTTTAGTGTTATTTATTAACTAAATCATACTATGAGATATGTCATAATACTAGCAATATTTGAATGGTAACAATCTTCTGAAAAAGTTGAAAATCGTTCAAAAAACTCAAATTTTGGTTACAAATAGAATAAATGCAATTGCAAAAATGTTATAATTAGCAATCTAAGAAATCTACGTATTTTTTTTTGGCGTATAAAAATAGTCAAGTTCAGCGAAGAGATTGGCGGTTTCTTATAGCCACAAATTAAGAAGTTTGTTTTGTTGACAGCAAGCCACAAGCAGCATCAATATCCTGTCCGCGTGATGCTCTAATAGTTGTAATTATTCCTTTGGCATTTAATGCTTCCTTAAATTTCAAAAGTTTATTTTCGTTTGTCCCTACCAATTGAGTTTTAGGAATTGCATGGAATCGGATCAGATTAATCCTACAGTTTATACCATTCAATATTCTGGCCAGCTCATTAACATGTTTTGGGGTATCGTTTAATCCATCAAAAACAATGTACTCAAATGAAACTCTACGTTGCCTTCCCAGATCATGCAACTTTATTTCGCTAATTATATCTGCAATTGTATGAACGTGACTAACAGGCATTAACATCTTTCGCTCACTTTCAAAAGGTGTATGTAGGCTTACTGCCAGATGACATTCACTATTCTCTAAAAAATGCTTCATTGCAGGAACTATCCCAATGGTAGAAACGGTAATTTTACGTTTACTAAAACCCATGCCCCAATCGGCTGTAAGTATTTCCAGACTTTGCATTACAGCC
>Ga0307988_1000179_pt1 | contig 49348 bp, 51 predicted proteins | sample EllFjometagen183_FD_203166 | JGI IMG/M metagenome (GOLD analysis project Ga0307988, IMG submission 203166) | Marine microbial communities from Ellis Fjord, Antarctic Ocean - #183 | ecosystem: Environmental > Aquatic > Marine > Unclassified | place: Southern Ocean | collected 2014-10-08 | reverse complement strand
TTGAATGGCATGGCAGGCGGGAATGCAGTGATTACCTCTTTTTTTTTAGGCCTTGTCTCCATTGGCCAGGGAAGTAATTTTACCTACATTGTATGTTATACGATTATTGCAGGGACTTTGGGGTTTTTAATCTTTAATTTTCCAAAGGGAAAACTGTTCATGGGAGATGTGGGCAGTACCTTTTTGGGGTTCACCTTTGCTACACTTGCCATTATATCAGCCTTATATGATACAGCACACACTTCTTTGCTGGTTATCCCTTTATTATTGTTTCATTTTATCTATGATACTTTCTTCACCTTTATTCGCCGACTTTTAGCAAAAGAAAATGTGTTCCAGGCCCACAGGACCCACCTTTATCAATTATTGAACCGCATGGGATATTCTCATGCCAAAGTAACTCTTTTTTACTGCTCCATGGGACTTATCCAGGGATTAGGAGTCTTCTGGATGATGACCATACCCAATACACAAAGGCTACTCACATTTATTCCCTACCTGATCTTTCAAATCATCTACAGCAGTATCATCATCTATTTTGCCAAAAAGAAACACTTGCTATAGCCCGGGGTCAGGCTTGTCTTTTGAGTCTTTGTTTAACTGGGTAGATTTTTTGGGTAAATAGGTGTTTATCTGGGTCTGACCCTGCAATCTCAATAGAACCTTGACGGGTCTAAGCACATGCTGTAGTATGTATTTAAACACATACCCGCATGAGGCTAAAAAATGGTCACTTATAAAAAAACAGAATTGTTGAGCTCAACAGAAATTGTTCGAAATTTCAGTTCTATACTTGACAGCATTACAAAACATGAAAAAGACAAAATTGCCATTATGAGAAAAAACAAACTTGAAGCGATCATTCTACCAGTAGAAGAATACGAAAGGATATATGAACTTCTGGAATTATTCGAACATATTCAAATCTATAAAACCATTGAAAAAAGGAAAGACACACCTTTGAATGAATATATTGATTTGGACCAGTTATTAGATGAAATTTAAAATTATTTTTCATCCCGATGCTGCCCGCGAGATTTCCGAACTGGACAATCGACAGAAAATTCTTGTTCTGAAACAGATAAAAAAATTAGCATTGACACCAGGTAGTGGAAAACAACTTGGTAATAAACAGGGACTTGTTTTATCTGGATATAGAAAAATGTACGCTGATCAAAAAAAAATTAGGATAGTTTACAAAATTGTTGAAAAAAAGATCCTGATTCAAATTATTGCAATTGGCAAACGAGATAATATGAAAGTATATAAAAAAGTTGCAAACCGGATTCCGGATAATTCTTAAACTATGCAAGCCCTTACAACAAAGCCTGGCCCCGGGATTAGGAAAGTGTCCCCACTCCAGAAAGCTTAAAAGCCCCTTTTTGCCCCTAAAAAGTGCACTCTAAGACCATTTGGGGCCCCTATTTCAGGAAATTTTCTTTGTAAAAACGATCACTTGGAGGAGTCAGATCCCCAATTTATCTAATAAAATATCTCTTGATCAGTAGTTTTTATGGGAAATGACGATAAATATCTTTGCGATGCAAAACTTTTTCTAAGATGATAATGTCATCTTGAATTTTCATGCCTATTCTATACTTAGTTTTCACGCTTCTTTTGTTAATTTATCATAGTATTTTAGTGCACCGTTTAATTCTAAAAGGTCGGAATCGCTATTCCCTTTCATCAAATTGAACAATGAGTAGTCTTCAAGTATTTGTTCAATTTTCTCAAAAGTCTCAATAGCTATCTGAACGGCTATCTTATTATTGTTTTCGTCAACAATATATTGTTTATTAATAATGTTCATTATATTCTGCCTTATCTTTTAATTTTATCGTGATCATTATTTTATTTTAGATTTTTTATTATAATAATCAGCCACTATTTTTTCAAGTATTATTATTAAATTGGGGAGGATCTGACTCCGATATACTAAAATATCCTCACTAAGGGTTCACCTGATTTCTGGCTTAAGGCGTAACGCGTTGTTTATATAATGGGTCCACAAATAATCCGCAATGACATGGCATCTATTACATCTTTAAAAACCCCTTTTTGACCCTGAAAAATGCACTCTAAGACCTTTTTAGTCTCCTTTTTCAAACAATATTCTTTGTAAAAACAATCACTTGCTAGGGTCAGACCCCAGGTTACAGAGAATCTATCCAATAGATGGCGTTTTCACCTCTTAGAACCCAGTTTTCGTGGTCAAAAACAGTATCGTAAGCTTTTTGATCTTCGCGGATCAAATAACCCTCCTGAAAATCTTTGTCCTGGGTATTGGCCATGGAATTGGGGTCAGAATTATTTTTGAATCTGATTTGACCATATTGTTTAACTTCAAAAGATGGCACAGGCAAGCTTTTTATCGTGGAATGCTTCCCGAATTTTTCCTGGTTCTGTTCGATATACTTGCGGCTTCCCACAGCCAGGCTGTTCGTCCATATGCTTTCCCGCTTCAGGCTGCCATGCTTTAATGTGTATTCCACCAAATCTTCATAATAGGCTCTAAATTCAGCGGGGTCAGAAATCCCAGAACAGGAAAGCAACGCCTTTCGATCGATCAATCGGTACCGCCTGGGCGGGTCTAAAACTTCATTATATCCGCAATATTCCCAGTCCTTTGGGTGCTTTACCGCGCCAGCCCGCACCATGTTCATCTCAATATAGGCCATGCATCTTAAAAGGTGAATCCCGCTTTCAATGGCCGTGGTATAAAAACGATCCTCCCAGAATGCACCCTTGCGGTTTTTTCGGACGTTGTACGCCTGTCCTGTGGTGCCGGACAACAACTGCATGCTTTTGGAAATAACGTCCCTGCCACTGTCCACGGCCAGCAAATGGATATGATTGCATGTGACAGCATAGGTGAGCACCTTGAGTCCAAACCGTTTTTTAGCTTCAAAAAGCCAATCTCTCCATGCTTTTCTGTCCTTTTCAAATTTTAGAAGGTGTTCTTTCTTATGGCACCTGTGGGTGATGTGCCACAAAAAACCTGGTATGTGAATTCTTTTTCTGCGAGGCATGATTAATTAAAGCCTTGAAGTTAACCTGGGTAGAAAAATTAATCTGGCTGTCAGGTTTAATATGGCATCAAGCCTGAGATAGACATCGAAGTTAATGAACGCAAAGAGTAACATGTATATAAAGCTTAAAAGCTCCTTTTTGGTATCAAAAAGTACGCGCTAAGACCATTTCAGACTCTGCCTTAGGTACTATTATTTGTAAAAACAGCTACTTGCCGGGGTCAGACCCCAGGTTCCAGGTTACCAGGTTCAGTGCATCGCTTGACTATATCCCATTTGGGATATATAATGCATAATACATGGGTTAAATTTTTATTTGGAGATATAATAATGAAAACTCAAACTACCATAAGGGTTGATCAAAATAATTATACCCAGGCTAAAATGATATTAAAATACCTGGGTTTATCTTATTCACAAGCTGTTAATATTTTTAACAGCATGATTGTTTGTAATAAAGGGCTTCCATTTGAATTGAAAATCCCAAATAATGAAACACTCCATGCAATGGAAGAGGCGAAAAATTTAGACGGTGATTTTGTCACCCTGGATGAGTTCAGAAAATAAGCTTTATGAAATTATTCAGAACTAAAACTTTTAAAAAAGATTATCAGAAACTTAAAATATCTGATGATCAATATGCTAAATATATTAAATATTTATCTTTATTATTAGAAGGTAACCCCCTGCCTCTTGAAGCAAGGGATCATACCCTGATTGGAAATTATTCAGGTTTTAAAGAATTCCATATTAGCGGAAATTTGCTGGTTGTATATTATATTGAAAACAACATTATCGGCTTAACAAGAATCGGTACCCATTCTCAGCTATTCAAATAACCTCAATTGCTGACAGCACAATACAAAGCTTAAACGTCACTTTTTGACCCTGAAAAGTGCACTCTAAGACCCTTTTAGTCCCCTTTTTCAGGCATCCTTCTTCGTAAAAAAAGCTACTTGCCGGGGTCAGACCCCAGGTTACCAGGTTACTTCACATTAACATTGCCAAAATAAAGATCCACCATAACCTTTCTGGCATAAATATATTTAATTCTTTCCATGATATCTTCATTAGAAATCTTTTCAAGTTCAGGATATTTCTTTTTTAAAGCAGACATCTGACCATCTGAACCCTTGTTCTCACCTTTGGCAGTGAAATTAAGTGCTTTCATCAGCACCGCATCTACAGGCTTCCAATCCCGGGTAGTATCTGAAATTTTTTCCCATTTATCGCCCTCATACCGCCATGAATTTCCAGACCATTTGTCCTGTTTTATCAGCATTTTCTCTGATTCTATTACATCATACCGAGGGGCAAAAAACTGGAAAAAAAGAGCTGTAACAACAATACCAATAAAAAGACCTATACCGAAATGAGTTCTGGTTTTTATCATGATTTTCTCCTTTTATCGAGTGTAGCGGGGTCAGGCTTGCATAGTTGCGCTTTTCGATAGAAAATGCAACTATGCAAGCCTGACCCCATTATTTACTGCTAAAAGCTTAAATGCCACTTTTCGGCATCAAAAAGTGGCGTTTAAGACCTATTTAGGCCCTGTTTCAGACAATATCATTTGTAAAAACAGCTACTTGCTGGGGTCAGACCCTGGTATCTGGCATATATTCTGGGACAATCTTTTTTAAAAGTGTTCTAATTTTGTTCCCATCCTGGGTCTTGGCTGTTTCTATCAGGCTGTCAATATCACCATTCAAACCATCCAGTTCACAAATCATACCGGAAAGAACCATAATTTTTTTATGATCAGTAGGCACAATGTCCTCGCCTTCTGTAATCAACTCTTCATAAAGTTTTTCCCCAGGTCGAAGTCCTATGTATTCAATCTTTATATCCTTATCCGGTTCAAATCCTGAAAGCCGGATCAAATCTTTGGCCATATCAGCAATTTTTACGGAAGTTCCCATTTCCAGGATATATGTTTCACCACCCTTGCCCATTGCTCCTGCCTGGAGAATCAACTGGCTCGCCTCGGGTATGGTCATAAAATACCGGGTCACCTCAGGATGGGTAATGGTAACAGGCCCGCCCTGTTCAATCTGCCGTTTAAACAATGGAACCACTGACCCCACACTGCCCACCACATTGCCGAACCGCACCGTAATAAACCGGGTCACGGCTCCTTTATCACAATTTTGCCCCTGAACCATTAACTCTGCAATCCGTTTGGTAGTACCCATGATATTGGTCGGTCGAACTGCTTTATCAGTAGAAACAAGAACAAAGCGCTCCACTGCAAATTGGTTTGCTACATTGACAACATTTCTGGTTCCTGCAATATTATTCAGTATAGCTTCCCAGGGTTGAATCTCCAGCATGGGAACATGCTTGTAAGCAGCCGCATGGAACACAATCTGGGGTTTATGCTTATCAAAGGTTTGAAACAGCCGTCCCTGATTTCGTATATCTCCTAAAACCGGAACAATTTGTATGTAAGGGAAATTGCGCCGAAGCTCCAGATCAATATCATACAAGGGGCTTTCAGCCTGATCAAACAACACAATGGTCTTGGGATTAAACCTGCCGATCTGCCGGCACAGCTCCGAACCGATAGAACCGCCTGCCCCTGTAACCAGAACCTGTTTTTGTTCAATATAACTCCCAATGCGATCCTCTTCCAGATGCACCACTTCTCTTCCTAGCAAATCCCTGTATGCCACATCTCTGATAGCATTGACACTAACCTTGCCATCAATGAGCTCCCCTATGCCCGGCAAAGTTTTAAACACAAGCCCGCTTTGCTTGCATAGCTCCACTATGGCCCGCATCTGCTCAGATGTTGAAGAAGGAGCGGCAATCAAAACCTCATTGACATCCAGCCGATCAGCAACTGATTTAAGCTCATCTATTCTGCCCATGACAGGAACTCCATGGATCATTCGTCCCTGCTTGCCATAATCATCATCCAAAAAACCCACAACATGATATTTGAGTCTTATATTATCCCGGATCTCCCGAAGTATTTTTTCTCCGCTGTCGCCGGCACCAATAATCAATAGATTAATGGCCTCTTTTCGGTTTTTCTTTTTCCCCAGCAATCTATCAGCTAAAGTACTATTGGCTATATCCTCGGACATCATCTCAAAATAAAGACGCAGGCAAACCCTTGAACCTGAAATAAATAAAATCGTCACCACCCCGTCAATGACCAGAATCGACCGGGCAAACCCCGTAAAGCTATGGCTGAATATTATAAGCGCTATAATAACCAGGGTACTTAAAACTGAAGCCTTTATAATATTAAAAAGGTCAATAAGACTGGTATACCGCCACATGCCCCGGTACACATTAAAAAAATAAAAAGCAATGATCTTAATCAGAATCACAACAGGCAGCAATCTTATGGCCATGACTGAACTATCCACAGGCAGATCAAAATTATACCTCAAAAGAAAGGCCGCAAACCATGATGCGCCCAGCAGTGTAATGTCAATACCGACGATGACTATCAAATTAAAATAAATTGGAAATCTATTCTTCATTTAAGATTTTCCATGTACCATTCACAGGCAATATCAAGACCCTGTTCAATTGAATACCCCGGCGAATATCCTAAAAGACCTCTGGCCTTTGAAATATCAGCCAGAGAATGGCGCACATCACCCGGCCTGAAATCTCTATACTCAGGCTTAACCTCTGCTGCACCGGCATATTTTTGCCCAACTCTTTCTTTAATTAATTGAAAAAGTTGGTTCAATGTTGTCCGCTCGCCAAAGGCGACATTATAGACCTGGTTTACCGCATCTTCATTCACAACTATTGCCGCAAGAATATTTGCCTGGACACAATTATCAATAAAGCAAAAATCCCGGCTTGTTTCTCCATCACCATTGATAAAAATATTTGAACCTTTTATTAATCCAGCAAACCATAAGGGTATAACAGCAGCGTAGGCCCCATTTGGGTCCTGTCTTTTCCCAAACACATTAAAGTATCGTAATCCTATAGTCTTAAAGCCATACGTTCTGGCAAACACGTCTGCATAAAGTTCGTTAACATATTTTGTCACAGCATAAGGAGACAAAGGCTTTCCGATGACATCTTCAACCTTGGGCAGGCTTGCATGATCCCCATAGGTTGAACTTGATGCAGCATAAACAAACCGCTTTACTTTCGCACCCCTGGCTGCAACAAGCATGTTTAAAAAACCTGTGATATTATTTTTATTGGTTATCAAAGGATTTTTTACTGACCTGGGTACTGATCCCAATGCAGCCTGATGAAGAATAAAATCCTGATTTTTACATACATCAAGACAAGTATCGACATCACAGATATCCCCTTTTACAAAAGAAAACCTTTCCCATTGTTCAATGGTTATACTTTTTTGGACCTCATCAAGATTGTATTGATGCCCTGTACTAAAATTATCAAGCCCAGTAACGTGCTGATCAAGTTTCAACAATGCTTCAACAAGGTTTGAACCAATAAAGCCCGCCGCACCAGTCACCAACCATTTCCCCGGCCTCTTTCTTAATTGATCCCTTACAGTATTATAATCCACCATTCACCTTTAACCATTCACAATTCACCATTAAATCAAACCCGCCAAAAATTAACCTTTGATTGATCGACTTCCTGTTTATCTAATATGCACTTTACGTCAACAAGCCACCCATTGTGTTTTAATTTTCCCACAAACTCAAAAACACCCATTTCTTGATATTGATCATGGGGAACTGCAATTATAAGCGTATCCAGATTATTTATATCTTCCCATGAGCATAATTCAATATTATAATATTCAATGGCTTCCGCAGGATCTGCCAGGGGGTCATGAACCATTACATCAGTTCCATAAGATTCCAATTCAGATATAATATCAACTACTTTTGTGTTTCTTAAGTCCGGGCAGTTTTCTTTAAATGTGAGACCCAATATACCAATCTTTGCATGTTTAATGTTTATATCTGTTTGAATCATCATTTTTATGGTTTTGTCGGCAATAAACTTCCCCATATTGTCGTTAATCCTTCTGCCTGACAATATTACTTCGGGATGATATCCTTCAGACTGGGCCTTAAAGGTCAGGTAATAAGGATCAACCCCAATGCAGTGACCGCCCACAAGCCCGGGAGTAAAAGGAAGAAAATTCCATTTGGAACCAGCCGCATCAAGAACATTTTTCGTATCGATCCCCAATGTATCAAAAATCAGGGCAAGCTCGTTCATAAGGGAGATATTTAAATCCCTTTGCGTGTTTTCAATTACCTTGGCAGCTTCTGCCTCTCGAATTGTATCAGTCCTGTGAACACCCACTTCAATTATTGATTCATAAAGTTCAGCAACTTTTTCCAAAGTTTCTTTATCATCCCCTGAAACAACTTTCACAATTTTACTAAGCGTATGTTCTTTATCACCTGGGTTTATTCGTTCCGGAGAATATCCCACATGGAAACCCTCTTTCCACTTAAAACCAGATGTTTTTTCTAAAATAGGTACGCATATTTCTTCTGTAACCCCTGGATATACTGTAGATTCAAAAATAACAATCGCATCTTTTTTCATATGCTGTCCAACAAGTTCAGAGGCTTTTTCAATAGACCCCAGATCAGGCCGTTTAGCATTATCTATTGGAGTCGGGACTGCAACAATAATAAAATCAGCAGTTGAAATCATTGCAGCATCACTTGTAGGATAAAAATGAACCGCCGCTCTGAAATCATCAGAAGAGACTTCGCCAGTTGGATCTATCATTTCCTTACAATTTAAAATAATTTTTTCTTTTAAATCAAATCCAATGGTATGATATTTTCTTGCAAAATGAATTGCCAATGGAAGCCCAACATACCCCAAACCAATCACAGCGACTTTCACAGGCATCATAGCAGACGAATCCTTATTTGTCCGGACCCTTTCAACATCTTTTGTATCTCAACCGGCAAATAAAGCTGATTTGTTCCAGTTATCGCCAGTCGACCCGAATAGGCCTCTCCTGTACTCAGATTAAGAATTTCAACTGCTATTTTTTTTTTTTCATCAGTTGAGATCCCCTCTTCTTGAGCAAGAACCCTTATCTCTTTTGGAATATTAATCTGCTCCTGGTAGTCATCTTCCTTTACTTCCCATTCTATCAGTTTCATAAACACCCCCCTATTTATATATCCCTATCCCGATTGATTCCTGAGCTTAAGCACTTCTTTTTAGCATTGAAAAGTTCACCCTAAGAGCTTTTTAACCCATACTTTAAAGAATATAATCCATAAAAACAAATGGTTATCGGGGTCAGACCATATTGAGCATATTGATCTATTGATGTTAATTAAAATTTTTTCGAAGTTCCAGATCAATATCATACAAAGGGCTTTCAGCCTTATCAAATAAAACAATGGTCTTGGGATTAAACCTGCAGATCTGCCGGCACAGCTTAGACCCGATAGACCCACCCGCCCCAGTAACCAGAACCTGCTTTTGCTCTATATATTTTCCAATGCGCTCTTCTTCCAGATGAACCACTTCCCGGCCCAGCAAATCACAGTATGCAACATCCCTTATGGCATTGACACTGACCTTGCCATCAGTAAGTTCCCCTAAGCCCGGCAAAGTTTTAACCACAAGCCCGCTTAGCTTGCAACACTCAACTATGGCATCCATCTGCTCAGAGGTTGCAGAAGGTGCTGCTATCAAAACTTCGTTGGCACCAAGTCTTATGAAACAGACTTAAGCTCATCAATTCTTCCCATAACAGGAATCCCATGATTCATTTTTCCCTGCTTAGCATAATCATCATCCAGAGAAGCCACAACATTGTATTTTAAGTCTTACATTATCCCGGATCTCCCTGTATATTTTTTCTCCGCTGTCCATGCACCGATAATCAAAAGATTAATACCCTGTTTTTTCTTTCGCCCCAACGGCCTGTCACTTAGTTTTCCATTAGATCCATCTTCGGACGTCACCTCAAAATAGAGTCGAAGACAAATCCTTGAGCCTGCAATAAATAAAAGAGTAACCACCCCGTCAATGACCAGAACGGATCTTGTAAACCCGGCAAAACTATGGCCGAGCATAATAAGAAAGATAATAACCAAAGTGCTTAAAGCAGACGCCTTGATAATATTTAAAAGACCAATAAGACAGGTATACTGCCACATGCCCCTGAGAGCTTTGCACAACTACCCCGATTTCCAATATTTGGTTCAGCCACACACTCTGATTTTTTAACAAATTTTACCATATTTTTTCTAAAAAATAAGTTTATACTATTGAATTTATTGAGTATTTATGCTATTGTTGTCTCAACAAAAATCAACCAGGAGGCATCATGGCTTATAAAAAAATTGAACAAAGTTTTTCTTTTGCTGACATCGCTCTCAACAAAAATGCAGACAGAAATCGGTCCATGCAATTCTTACGTAAAGTGAGCAATACCATTGACTGGAAGCCTGTTGAAAAATTTCTCATGGAATATTATCAAATCGGTAAATCCAAGGAAGGAGAAAGAGCCTATTCTCCTTTGCTTTTGTTTAAATGTCTTCTGTTGCAAAACTGGTTCCAGATTAAATCTGACCCGGAACTTGAAAACCTGATCTGTGATCGGCTTTCTTTCAGGGACTTCCTTAAGCTGCCCATGGAGTATCCTTCTCCTGATCATAGTACTTTTTCCCGGTTTAGAAAAAATCTTTCCAAAGAGGTTATGATCAAGGTTAATAGCGAAGTTCTCAAACAATTTCATCAGCATGGAATCTCCATTAATAAGGGAGTTGCAGTGGATGCCAGGTTGGTTAAATCTGCGAGCAAACCCATTTCTAAAAAACAGATAAAAAAACTTAAGGCTCATCTTGATACTCCGGAAAGCCGATTGGATAAAAACAGCAATCTTAAGAAGTTTTCCCGTGACTCTGAATCTGACTGGACAATTAAAAATAACAAACCTCATTATGGCTTTAAAGAACATACATCTGTTGATACTGAAAACGGCTTCATTCTTTCGACAACCTTGAGCCCTTCCTTTCATAATGATTCCAAGTATCTTCCCTATGCTGTGGTTTATAGTATGCATGCTGGTAAAATCAAAATAGCCTATGCTGACAAAGGATATGCAGGTGCTCCAAATCGAGAATTTCTTGCTTTAAATAATATCCGGGACGGTATAATGCGTAAGGATAATATCAATGCAAAGTTAACTGACTTTGAAATTAAACGAAATAAAGCCATTTCAAAATATCGGTATATTGTGGAACAATACTTTGGTATCAGCCATCTGCACGACAAAGGAAATAAAGCACGATTTCCAACGATGCTTAAAAATACCATTGATATCATGTTCCGACAATTTGCTTTCAACTTAAAAAAGGGGTCCAAAATTATGGAAATTCTCCCGGTGTAGATGGATAATTGCGCCCGGTGATCAAAAACCGGGGTGTGGGTTAATCTCGCAAAGCTCTCCCCCTATAAACATTGAAAAAATAATAATCTTGATTAGAATCACAACAGGCAAAAGCCTTACAACAACACCTGAGTTTCCCACAGGGGGTATCAAAATTAAACCTCAAAAGGAATGCGCTATACCAGGAAGCCCCAACAAGTATAATGTCAATACAGACAATAACAAATAAATAGGAAATCGATTCTTCATTTAAGTTTTCCCATCAATTGGTCAGGTTTTCTCTATTGAGTTTTTTTTGACAATAATGCAAGCCTTATCCTCAGGGTTGCGCCTCACACATTACATTTTCTACCACCCGGCAGGTATCCCGCATTTCATCAGCATCAAGACCCGGATGAACCAGAAATGTCAGGCTTGTTTCACCGGCCACTCTGGCAAAAGGTAGCCGCCAACCCGGCCCGATTCCTGCATCCACAAAGGCCTTTTCAAGATAAATCTCACTGCAACTGCCACTGAAGCAGGGAATCCCTTCCGCGACAATGGCATTCATAACCCGATCCCGATCCCATCCTTGCCGGAGCTTTTCAGGCCGGACAAACACATAATATTTATAATAGGCATGCCCGAATTCTTCCGGCACATCTATAACCCGCAGAACCGGTATCTTTGCAAAACCCGCAGTAAGCATTGCAGCATTGCGCCGGCGTACTGCCAACCATTCTGGCAGTTTGCGCAACTGCACCCGGCCAATGGCAGCTTGCATCTCGGTCATGCGCCAGTTGGTTCCAAAACTGTCGTGCAGCCAGCGGAAACCGGGCGGATGTTCCTTATGAAAGACGCTGTCATAGTTCTTGCCATGATCCTTATACGCCCAGGCCTTCTCCCATATCGCCCTGTCATTCGTAATGAGCAGACCCCCTTCGCCACCGGTCGTCATAATTTTATCCTGACAAAAGGAAAATGCTGCTACATCCCCGAGTGAACCAACAGGCCGCCCTTTATAAGTTGCCCCATGGGCTTGAGCACAATCTTCAATAACCTTCAAATCGTATTCTCCGGCCAGACCCAGAAGCGGGTCCATATCACAGGGCATACCGGCCAGGTGAACAGCAATGATCGCCCTGGTGCGGGGAGAAATAACAGCACGCACAGTATCCGCGGAAATATTCAGGGTATCAGGATCAATATCAGCCATAATAGGAACAGCCCCGCGCATCGCAACTGCACCGGCAGAAGCAATAAAGGTGTAACAGGTAACAATTACTTCATCACCAGCGCCGATTCCAAGCGCCTCCAGAGCAAGTTCCAGGGCAACACTCCCATTGGCAAGGGCAACCGCATATTTTACACCCACAAAATCAACACATTCCTTTTCAAAATCCGTGACCTCAGACCCTGTCCATTGATTGACCTTGCCAGACCGCAACACTTTTTCCACAGCCTCAATCTCACCATCACCGAAACATGGCCAGGGAGGAAATGTTTTGAAAAACATAATTTAAAACCCGTTTTAAATTTTAGAATTTAAGATTTCATCAGTCAAAAACCCAACTTCAACACATGATTCCGGTGATTCTATATCATAATGAAGAGAACCTTTCCGTCGTATGCGTACAGAAGGTGCCCATCCTAACACAGCCGGTGCTTCAAAATCCTTCAGAGGATTATCAGCAATATAGACGCATTCTTTTGAAGAACGATCACCCTGTGCCAGAATATATGCACTTGGACTGGGTTTCCAGAACTTCTTACCCAAATCATCAGTTACAATGATCTTGTCCACATATTGCTCAAGATTCAACGCCCGGATCTTTGCCCATTGCGCGTTGGAATAACCGTCACTAATTATGGCAAAATCATTTCGATTGTATCTTTTCAGAAATTCCATAGCATCAGATTGAAGGGAAATATCGGGAGGGTGAGAGCGGTAAAGATGGACGAGCCGGCTTACAAGTTCTTTATCAAAAATCCCAAGGTCTTCTAAAACTGTGTCAAAAATATTGCCTCGGGAACCGGACTCAAACAGCACCCAGGCATATTCAAAAAATTCTTCCACATTGCGGTTTTCCGCAAGCCAGCATCCTACAGCGTAAAATCCACTTCGAGCATAATCGCGCTCAAGGTAAAGTGTATCATCAATATCCAGAACATAAAGCATGCAATCAACCAGCTATTTTTGAATGAAGACAGCTGCATCATATCGAAGCATCCGCATGCCTTCACACCAATTATCATGATAATCAGGAGCATCACCACATAAATCCTGAAGAATCCATTTTGCGAATGTTCCGCCTACTGCATTGCAGATTGGATATCCCCCACCGAACCGAGCATTGATTTCAAAGACACTTACATGACCAGAATCATCCCGAAATCCCTGAAAGCAAATGCAGCCATAAATTCCAGGGAATATCTCATAAAACTTATCGGCAATCATTTTGAATTCAGGAATCCGCACAGTTTCTGCAAAGCAGACCTCTCCTGACCGCACAAGTTTTCGAAAATGGGGCACACAAGACACACAGCCCTTCAACCGGTCATAAAAGCAGTTTATCGTGAACTCTTTCCCCTGGCAGATTTCCTGCGCAATGTACAAGTCATGATCCACATTTTTTCTTGCCAGCTCATCCCTGGAATTCACAACAGCTATACCGTTACTGCATGATCCATCTCTCGGCTTTATCAACAGAGGGAATTTTAAATTAGTGGCATCCTTAATATTCCAGGTGCGTGGCACCGGTATTCCATGATCATTTAAAACACGAGCAGTTTCTTCCTTATCGCGTGTTATACGAATAACATCAGCAGAAGATGCGTGAATCCCCGTCCCATTTTCCAAAAATTGATCCCTGTTTTTCGTATAACCGATCAATTCAGTGTCAATAGTAGGTATTATTAAATTGACTTCATGCTGCTTGCAAATATCCAATACATCATCCAAAAAATCAGGAGAAGTGCAACTGGGCACCTTGTAAGCATAGTCAGCCACATGGCAAGCAGGACTCCACGAAGTATCCATATCTATTGCAATCACTTCAAGATCGACCTTCATCTCACGCGCAGCCTGTCTAAAACAGTTAATCAACTCCACCCTGCGCCCAGCAGATGAAAACAGCAATCTAATCATTTTTCTTTCTTCCCGGAACCCATAAAATATTCCATTGTAGCATGCCCCCCCTGAGATATTCCTTCCCGGAATAAAACTTTTTTGATCGTCATCAAAATAATCTTCACATCCAGCCCCACTGACCAGTTATCCACATACCACACATCCAGCTTAAACTTATCTTCCCAGCTTATTGTATTCCGTCCGTTCACCTGTGCCCAGCCGGTAATCCCAGGTATCACCTCATGCCGTCTCGCCTGTTCTGGTGTATAACGACCCAGATACTGCATCAGCAAAGGCCTTGGCCCCACAATACTCATATCACCCTTGATCACATTAAAAAATTCTGGCAATTCATCCATGCTGGTCTTCCGCAAAAACCGCCCCAGCCGAGTCAGCCGCTCACCATCCGGCAGCAGATTACAGTCCTCACCCAGTGTTTCCGTCATTGTACGGAATTTGTATATGACAAAAGACTTGCTGTGCAACCCGGGCCTCACCTGTTTGAAAAGAATCGGCGTGCCGATCTTGAACCGGATAAACACGGCAGCAATGATCAAAACAGGAGCAAAAAAAACAATCCCCGCACAGGCGCCAAAAATATCCAGGCATCTCTTTACTAATTTTGAACTTACTTCCAACATACTCAACCAATTGCCTTCAGCGCATTTACAAAAAGTTCACTATTTTTTCTTGAATAAAACTGCTCAGCCGTCTTTCGAGCTGCTTTTTTATATCGTGACAAAAGTAAGAGGTTTGCACTCAATTCTTTCACGGTCTTTGTCATACCTTCAATATCACCATTCTTCAACCAGATTCCACATTCTTTTTCTTTTACCAATCTTGTCAGATCAGTTTCGCAACCGCTTATCACTATAATCGGCAAACCAGCCGCCATATAATAATACGCCTTGCTCGGCGACATGCATCCCTGAGTGCCGTTTTCATAGGTGACAATTCCAATATCTCCAGTTGTCATAGATAATGGCAGCACTTCCTCAGGTTGAAAAGGCAAAAGGGTAATGTTCTTCAGTTGATATTTTTCAATTGTTTTTTCAACCAAAGACCATTTAGATCCCTCCCCAATAAAAAGAAAATGGATTTCCGCTTCCGTGCTCAATTTTCTGGCAGTCTCTATAATAATTTTTATATCATGACTATGCCCCATATTGCCAGAATAAAGAACAGTTGTTTTATTCAATAAATTATATTTTAATGCAAACCTGTTTTGTTTTTTATCAATAGGTTTGATCACCTCAATATCAGCCCAGGGAGGAATACAGACAATTTTTTTACTTTTAGTTTTTAAGATATCAAATTTCTTTTTCAGCAGTCTGCCCATATCCTGATCTATTGTCATGACCTGACTTGCATTTTCATAAACTATTCGATTAAAATAATCCCAGCATTTGGAAACAACACCTTTTTTCAATTTCCTAAGTGCAACAAGAAGATCAGGGTAAACATCGTAAACCAGAATTACATATTCCTGCTTTCTGAAACACTTGAAAAACAGACCGACAACCCCTAAAAACGGTGGATTGGAAACAATAAAAAACATATTATCTTCTGGCTGTTTCCAGATAAACCAAAACGCTTTAAAAAAATATTTAAACCATGACAAAAACCTGCTGAAGTAACTTCTTCTATCATATCCAGGTGCAGGTTCAATATGAAGACATAATGTATCTCTGCATTGAACTGTATCAGGATGACCTGTAAACAAAACTGACTGAGGCCATACTTTTGCCAGATCCTCAGATAGTTCCCTGAATAGAGGACCAGCCATTTGGTTCAAAAAAATAAGCTTTTTTTCTTTTCTTCTCATCTGCATGTACCAGCAATGTCCAGCATTATTTGTTTTGCTTCCTTCCAGAATGCTTCAAATCCCTGATCAAACCTGAAAAAGAATGGATTGCAAACCTCCATAATTTTAAGTTCCAGCTCCTCCAGTATAAAAAGCATCAGTATACTACTTCTTTCTTCTCTATCCTGCCATTGCACATGGGGAACTGTTGATTGCAACTGTTCACACTGCGGCATATCAGCGTTTATTGCCTGCGATACGCGCTGGCCTAACCCCTGTGATGACCGTGCTTCCAGGGCAAACACCAGCCAGTCATAGGCTATTTGTCTTTCTGCTGTGTATTCCCAGTCTATCAGCCAAGGCTGTTTTTCTCCCACAAGGATATTTGCTGGTTGAAAATCACCGTGAGTCTGTGCAACAATAATTTTTTTGCATTCCTGAAACCTGATCATTTCAATCAAACCTGATAAATCATTTAATATGCTATCGCCGGTTTCCTTATTAAAATATGAGTATTTACGAATACAACCCTTAATTCTATCTATAATGCCTGATACATATTCAACCGCATACACTTTACGTGCGGTTTTTCCATAAAGCTTGCAAAGAGACGTCATGACATCCTTTACTGCATCTTTTCCCTGTTTTACATCTTTAAGCCTGTTTATAGGCGTACCAAGAATCAGTTCTTCGCTATACCACAACCCTTCTTCCGAAACCTCATGAATCCGGGGGCATGGAAGATAAGGGTTTTCCCTTCGCAGATAGATATCATTATACAGAAATCTGCTTTCAAAACCGGTTTTATGGATAACAAACGTCTCGCCTTCATTATAGTCCAGTAGCCGGATATGATGGTTGCCGCCAAGGATAAGAATATTCTCCGGCCTTTTTAATGCTGGAGAAATCTCTACAATATACGGAGCAAACCATTTACAAGCCCATTGCTTAGTTGACAGATCAACATAAAGTTTCTGAAAAGGTCTTCTCCACCATACAGTACTTCTGGAAAATTCCTGAATTACCGGCAGGAGTACTTCTTTATTCACTTTATTAACAAAAATGGCATTTAGATAGGGATTGCACAGCCAGACTTGGCTATTAGGATTTACTGAAGAAAAGGCTTTTCGCCATTTTACAGTGTATGACTTCTGGAAACGGCTTTGTAGAAAACTGGCCAGAGTCTTCTCAAAAATTGCATCAAACGGTTCACGCTGTAATAGAAGACTTATTCTCATTAGTCAGGCAATTTGTAATCTCTTTATGTACAATATCAATCTCCTGCAGGCAATCTATGGTGTCGATCTTATGCTGCCCCGAAAGTTCAGTATAAAGTTCAAGTCTTTGATTCAAAACTTTTTCGGAATCTGGAAATGGTTCATTTTTTAACTTTGATCGGTGCAGGCTCTCTTCAACCGTAATAAGTAACAAAAAAGCTGCATCCGGCTTTGGACTGATCCGCACAAATATTTTCCATAGTACCCATTGGGCAAAATCCGTATCAGGAAAATTTAAGCGAAAATCAATCCATGTATCCCACAGGTAACGATCAGCAATCACAATCCGGCCAAAAGCTCTACTTACCCTTACATAAAAGCCATAGACCAACATCAAGTCGAGAATGGCAAGGGTTAGCCAGAGATTACGCACCCATTTTTTCTTAAATACCTTGTCTCGCTCATCATTACGCCCAGGTGGAGGAAGCTTTTTACCAATAATACCTCTTAGTAATATTTTGAGAGTATTAAAAGGTCCAGTATAACCTCCCCTGGTCCAGAGGTAAAAGGGATTTTTGCCCCTTTCCCGCAAATCTTGAATCAGTAATTCAATCTGTGTTGACTTGCCCGCACCATCTATGCCGCTTAATGCTATGAGTTGGCCTGTAGAAAAAATCACTTATGTTTCAGCTCTTTTAAACGTCAAATCAAAAAGCCTTTTTAAATGCAAACCAAACAAACTACAATCCTTTCCCATGCCGTATTTTTCCATCATCCTCTCCCGATCAGGAAAAAGGTTGGACCAAAATCCCTTTAAATCATCATATAGCAAAGCAGTAAAAATAATATATCCAATTCGGCCAAATTTTTTCTCGTCAGGATTAAAAAGACTAATTTTTTGCAACCATTTTGTGATAAAATCCATCTTCCATTTCGGTGGTTTGAAGCATTCCAACACATCATCAGGAATCGGAGTATTAAAAAGAATTTTCGGTATTGCCAGAGAGAAAAATACTGGGGTTTTGACCTGTAACTGCAACACACGTTTTACAAAAACATCCCAATCTATGGTTTGTTCTTTTACAATACGAATAACATCCAGATGCAGGCGAAAGCCTGGGGCTCTCACATAGGAATGTTTTGCAGTGTGTAATGCGACCTGAAGCAAATTGTCTTCTGGAGAAAGTATTCTGACATCAGTTCCAGAGACAGTAACAGAACGACACATCAGTTCTTCAGCGATAGGCTCCTGATCAGGACGTATCCAGCGACCTGCCACCGACCGCCACTGGAGTTCAAACCAGAGTTTTTCACCTCCAGGCAGGATTTTCCAATATTCGGCCCCGCCACCCTTTTCCGCCGCTTCTAACACAGCTTCTTCCAACGGACTGCGGAATTCAAATTCATAGCCATCTTCCAGCAGAATTTTATAGGCACGTCGAAAATGATCCTTTTCTACAAGAGTATCCAAGTCACCCATTGGACAACACCCGGGACATGAATAAATGCCTCGCGCAATACCCCCGTTCTTAAGCGCCACCAATTTTATACCATCATCCGCCAATATTCCTGCAACCCGATCGAGCTCTGCCAGATACGCCGATATGCGCCTGAAGTTTTCCTCATGAACTCTAACCCAATGCGCGGGAACATCCTCTGCGCCATAAGCATCCATCAATGTGTGCGCAACAACAGAACTTACCCCATTGGCCTGCGCCAGCAAAAAGGCTTTTTCATCTCCAATCTCTTCTATAAAACGCATTGCAGTATCTTCCCGCGCATCCGAATTGCAATCTGCCAGGACTTTGCAAAGAAGCGCTTCCTGAGCAGATAATTTAAAAATCGGCATCGTCATTACATCAATTCCTGAATCTGTTCCATCAAGTTACAGGCAATCTTGTTCCAGGTATATTGAGATTCTATCAACTGTCGTCCTCTCTTGCCTATTTCCCAACGTTCGGAACTTTCAGCCATCCGAATCAAAGCATTTGCCAGTTTATCGACTTCCAGGGGTGCTACCAGGCCTGCATCTACTTCAACAATTTGGCTACACAATCCAACCCGATCAGATACAACGACAGGCAATCCCATATACATTGCTTCTATCATAGCAATACTCATTCCCTCGGAACGCGACGGTAAAACATAAACATCCAGATCCTGAAGGGCACCCAATTTAACTTGTCCGCTGATTAAGCCTGTTAACGTAACATGATCCTCCATGTCCAGTTTTGAGATCATGTCATGTATTACTTTATCATATCCGCGCTCATTTCCACCAGCCAAAACCAGATGAACTTCATTTTGAACGTTTAATAGGCATCGAAATGCTGGGAGAAGTATATCCAACCCTTTACCAGCATCTAACCGCCCGAGATACAGGAAAACTATTTTTCTTTTAAGTTCGGGGTACCGCTCTCGAAAATATCCTTTCTTAGGTAACGCTGCAAACGCGTTTGGGAAAATACCATTAGGCACAACCTGACTTCGTCCCGGCTGTATTGAGTTCCCTAACTCTTCAGGCGAGTGGTAAGCCACGAAAGAAGCTTTACGAAAATTTCTATGTTCAAATAACCTAAGGTATAGGCGTTTACGCATCATACTGCGCAAAGCTATACCGTAGCGATTGAGACTACCATGCGAAAAAATAATATATGGTTTTGTTCTCAAACGGCTTATCCATCCCCCAATAAGACTTGCAAATTGATAATGAAAATGAATAAGAACTATGTCTGCCCATTTAACTTCTGTCCATATACGGCGCACCATAGCCGATGAAAAACCCCAATAACGAGACAGGGATACAGGTTCATAGTAAACAGTTACACCATCAACATCAACAGGAATATCTACTGCAACATCCAAATTAACATATGGATCTTTTAAGTTTGTGGTACACACATGAACTTCGTGCCCTAAAAAAATTAGGGCCTCCGACAAAGAATGGGTTACATGCAATGCCCCACCGTAATGGTAAGCTGGTACGTAGTGTGAACAAATTTGAAAAATCTTCATTAGGGTATCAGTTCCTGAATAGTTGTAAGCGCCTGCATCATTCGGTCATGGACACTAGCTTTTAATTTTTTTATTCTATCCATGGCTTTTTCAGCGATTTTTAGACGTTCATTTTCATTATTCAACAACCAATCTACTTTTTTAAGTAACTCTTCTGTTGAAGAAAAATATACAGCTTCCACATCCTCACGAAACAGCTCCAACATATCTTGTGTTCTTTCTGAAAGCATGCATGTCCCAATTGCAGGTATTTCAAAACTTCGTCTGGTATAAGTATCACGATTGGCTCTCGTAAAAAATATTAAAGCTATCCTCGCTTTGCTGATAGTACGAGTGTAATCTAACTCCCACACCGGCGGTGAATAGTGCCCCCTTAACCAGCTTAACTTTCTACTTAGGCGATCCCAATGCCAACCATATAGATGGAAATCATATCCCGCTTTAGCTAAACATTCCAAATGCTTTAGTCTATCATCCTTTTTGCCATGTCCGACAAATGCGATATCACAGGCGTAATTTTTTCTATCGTTCTCATTATGTTGAATAGGATAATGTAATTGGGGAACATAGTAAGGCATAAGAACTTCAACTCTCCTGGCTCCATAATTAAAATATTCTTCAATATTACAAGGTCTATAAACAAAGTTAAGATCATACAAGGGGATCCCCCTCACAAAATGCGACCACAACCGCATACCCTTAGCTTGTCCGAAAGGATCATCGTTGTTATTTGAAACAAGAGTAGAATTAGTATACCTTTTAATTTTTTTTAGCGTTATTGGCCAAATTGGGACTCCTCTATTTATATAGACTACGTCAGGTTTGTTTTTCTTAATGCAATCAATAAAGTCTTTGTTCAATTTGAAGATCCCATATCCAAGCAAAAACCTTTGTTGAACAGTTGATAAAAGGCCTGATCCGTAATACGCTTGCCAAGCGAACCGCATAACATCACAGCCTAAATGTTCTAATGCCTGTACACAGACTTCATCATAAAAGTAGTATTTAAAACTGCCCGCAAAACAAATTTTCATTTTCATTAAATTGCCGTTGATGGAATTAGTATGGCTCTAATGCTTCTAAATATTTTTGTGCCACATCCCTTATGTTTAGTTTGTCAACTGCCCGCTGACGAGCTTTTATGGAGTAATGCTCCCAATTCTCAAGAATTTTAATGATAGATGCAGCAAAGTCATCAAGAAATTTTTCATAATCATCCCATAGTGGAGTTTTAACAACGATCCCTCCCATCTGCACTAATTCACTTCCTCCAGTAGATTCTAGTACAACTGGTGGAGTACCAGAAGCTAAGGCTTCAACTATTGAGTTGGGGCATGTATCACTTAGTGCTGGGTGAATAAAACAATCAATAAGTCTGTGGTACTTAGACAACTCGGAATCGCTTGTAACAGGTTGGATATATTCTACGGAACAGTGATTAACACTTTGTTGATATTCTATTAAATGGCTCATAGACCGTTCATCAATCCTTCCAACAAGGAGCAATCGATGTTTAATTTTGAGTCTTTTTGATATATCAATAATGATACTGATGCGGTTATGTCTGAACTTTCCGATACATCCAATAACAGGCGTTTGATTCCTTACACGATTATTTGGCGAAAATATATCGATGTCAACACCATTGTGTATAATGTCATATGTTCCGGTTGGTCTACGAAAAAGTCTGTCAAGCCAATTTTTGGAAAAAATTGATTGGTAAATAACGAAGTCAGATGCCTGAAGTGCTTTTTTAATTCGATCATTAATTCTCTCATATTCTGGCAACCATCGATTACCTTCTTTTTCGAATATCCCCTCTACATAGCATCCATCCACCCGATATACGATCCTTCTGCCGAATTGAAGAAATCTGAGCGCATCATATCTAATTCCGATACCAACATTTAAAAGTGCTGAGTGCCAAGGAGCAAAAATATTCGTTGTAGTCTTGTGGCCCAATCGACCAAATTGTTCCATACATCTGAGGACCGCATTACTAGCACCACCTCCAATTTGAGGAGGAGGAATAATTAGAATATGTTGATTATTTATCATACTGTCTGAGTAAAAGTAAACTTCACTGGTAAAGCTCTTTTGTGGTGATGAAAGATTTTTAATAATGCCATAACCATGCCTATGTAATACCATACAATTATGTCCAAAAGGAATGGCCCGTTATTATGAAAAAAGGAAGTTGTCATATATGATATTATAACACCTTTTAAGCCTACAATTAACCACATTCCTTTTTGATTTGAAGAACGAAAAATAAACTCTAATCGACTCAGTTCCTTATAAATGAATAAATAGAAAAATACTAAACCGAAACCAGCAATTAAACCATAATAAACACTTGTTAAGATGAAATTATTATGGACACTTGTAGTTTTTATCCAAGAAGCCCCCTGCAAATGGCTGCCAAAAGAGTAGACCTCTTCAGTAATATCTTCGTTTGAAGTCCTTCCAATACCCAAGGGTCTTTTAAAAGATAAAATCCCATATGCATAAGCTAAGGCCACTCTCCCACTGAAAGTGCGAGAGTACGAAAGGTTTGATCTTTCGGTCTGTTGGCCATAGAGATAAACATCCATTTGAAAAAACAAGAGAACTGTTAGGGCAATGGAAAGGCAAATCAATAATATGGTTTTCGGTTTTATTTTCATCATCTTAACAGCAACATAACCACATGATAAAATAACACCTAATATGGAAGAACGCACTAACGAAAGAAGTAATCCTAAGAATATGATTCCAAGAATGACGAAATGAAATTTATATTTTCTGGCCACTTTTTTCTTATAGAGCAAGTTAGCTAAAAGTAGGGGCATGGCAGAACAAAGGGCATATGAAAAAGGTATTGCATAATAAAATAAACCAGAAGGTCTCAGGTCACCGGCTCTGGTCCACGAGCAGAAAAGACTCCCAGGAAAGATATATTGCAATATTGCAATTATAGCTGAAAAGAGACAAAAATACATTATAAATGAGACTATTCTTTCGAGTTTAGCTTGATTTGTGCATGTATGACTAATCACCAAGGCAATGGCAAGACCAATTATTGGTCCTCTGGATGCCATTAATGTATTTAGAAAATTGAATCCTAATACAAAGTTTCTAAGAAAAATGCCTATGGTAAAGATGAAAGCTAACTTTAACAGTAATGGACTTTTAATTTTCCCTTTATTAATACAAATCGACATGAGATAGATCGTAAGCATTAGAAAAACAACCATTGCCCAAACAGGGACCTGTAGATCATATAAATTTTCTACTAACCCTTGGGCGAATAGTAAGGACAATACAGTTAAATATAGAAATTCAAATATGTTTATTTTGGTATAACCTGAGCCCAAATTTTACCGACCTTTTGATCTTCTCTACTGTTCTCGACAACCTACAAATACTGATCCCCTTTTTGTAGTGCTTGAAATCTAAAATTTAAACCTTTACAACTTCCGCCCAAATCTCCCCCCATCGAATCTCTTTATGGGCAATCTCAAGCCCTGCCTGCTCTATCTCTTTAGCAAACGATTCTTGAGTGTATTCGGTACAATGGGTATAATCAAGCCGGTAGTCGATACCCAGTTCGTCCATCAAAGGCACCCGCCAATCCCGCTCATAAAGCGGTACGCGTATTAGCCAGCGTTTGGGCATCAAATGTTCTTGTGCAGCCCGCAAAAACTCCACCCGGTTCAGTAGATGTTCCAGCACATTAGACATCACCGCTACATCAAAAGACTCATTCGGCAGATCCTTCAATGCATCTCCATGCACATAGTACACACGCTCGTGAGAATATCGTTTTTTTGCTTCAACAAGGGACGACTCATTCAACTCAACCCCCGTCACCATCGCCCCACCAAGCTCTGCCATATCATAGTCCAGAGCGCCGTTGCCACAACCTATATCTATCACTTTCTCACCCGGTGACAGTCGATTGATAAAAAAATAGTGGTACTTCATTAGCCTGTGTTTTGGGTGTAGTCCATCGCCGTATCTACTAGCGAGTTTTCCGGTAAGAGTATAAATCTGGTTATTCAAACGCAGCAGCAGTCTCAAACCATCTCGCGGAGTCCGTCCAGCTGCCAAAAGCCATGCAATTGAAGAAAGTGCAAAAACACAAATTTGCTCAGGAAGCCATCTAAGTAGGCAGCCACTCGCTTCAAGAATATATGCTATGTATCTTCTTACTTTCATCTTTATGCCTTTCGACACTTCACTCCTGCTGGCGTGTCATCTCCTATCATTTATAGGCAACATCGTGTTGAAACTCCTGGAAAAATACCTAACTTGAAGGGTTTATGAATATTTGTCTTATTGATTACGTTATTTCTTCAGGAAGGCTTCCCAATAACCTATTTCACACCGTTCGTGCTGGAGCAATTCTTTAACAGAATGAACTGTGAATTCAGGCTTGCCACGCCATCTGGCGATCGAAATATCATAGCTGTGGGCATGTAAATTTTCAACAAACTCACGACATGAATGGCCGTTTTCATTAAGCAATTCGGAATGAATTTCAATGAAAAAACCTTCTGGAGCGTATTTGGATTTTAAAACATTCTGCATCCCCTGAAAAATCTCATATTCAAACCCCTCGACATCCATCCGCATATAGTCAATTTTTTGTGGGTGCTCTTCAATAAAAGCGTCCAATGTAGTAACATCGACGTCAATAGTCTCAACTTGCTCGACCACCCCATCTTCTCTGCGTTTATAAAAACTGCTCATATTGCCTTTGTTTACGACATTAAATTTCATTATCCCATTAATGTTGGCGATACCTCTCTGATAAGTCTCGATCCGGTTATTAAGTCCGTTTAACGTCACATTCTGCCGAAACGTTTCCATGTTTACTGGAGATGGTTCAAAGGCGATAACCCGACCGGTATCTCCTATTGCCTTTGCTCCTATCAGTGCATAGTAACCAATATTAGCGCCCAATTCAAAAATCGTCATTCCGGGTTGTAGTTCTTTTTTATACTGTGCAGTACTTTCCGCCTCGTGTATGCCCGTAAAATAAAGTTCTCTGGAAATGCCGGCGTCATTTAAGTTCAAGAGCATTTTACTGCCCTGAATATCTTTAACAATATAAAAATCTTCTGTTTCAAATTTTGCGATCCACAATTTTTTTTTCAGCTTGCACTGATTGAGCTGCTGTCGCAACCAGATTGGGGTCCGTTTCAGACTGCCGATAATTCCATGCTTGTGTAATACTTCAGAAAAATTCACTGTTTACCTTCTTGTTTTTATTTTTATAAAATTTTGTTCCTGCATTATTTCGAAAAGTGCTTTTCCAATAGTGGTGGAAAAACTACTTTGAGTATATTTAAGAGAATCCATTAAGGTTTTATAAACTCTGTTAGAATATTCTTCAGCAGATATTGATGCTGCTCTTTTCACTGCATCTATCGTACCGGAAACCAAGCCTGCAGTATTGTCAATCATAAAACCAAATTCGTCTGTTTCAATTCCGCACTCTTTATTTATTATCGGTACCAAACCGCAACGCATACAGGTAGTAACCGACGTGACACATCCTTCAGAAGCCGAATTTAAAATTACATAAGCACATTCACTGCAAAGCCTATTAAACTGTTCGCTGTTAACTTTGACAAAACCTTCAAAATTAATGTTTCCCTGCCCTGTGAGTTCACCTTCATATGCCTCAAATAGAGCCTCTTCTCTAGGTCCACAAATAACCAGTTTCATTTCTGGAAGATCACGAAATGCCTCAATTAAGATGTCAACTCCTTTACAGATTAGACCGTTACCCGCAAAGCAAAGGAATTTATTTCGTTTCCTATTATTAATCCAACTCGAACGGTAGCCCAGATTAGGACTGGAACTGGGCAGAAAAGATTTAATTTCTTTGCCACAATCCTGGTAGCTTTTATGACAAAATGCGCTATATTCTCCGATGGCCAAAATATAGTCAGTATAATTAAGAAATTTAGTAAAATTTACTTGATCAATAATACGCATATAAGGCGCTTTTAATCCATGCCTTGAATTAAAAGCGTCATATCTCTCCCTAACAAGGTGATCGGACAATCGCGGTTCCGGACCGGCAGCGTATAGCACCTTTACCGCCTTAGTCATTCTCGCACTATATTTGGAGAAATATTTTCCAGAATTCCCAGCTCCCAAGCCAATAAACAAATCGTATTTATCTTCCGGTTCAAAATTGTTTAATGCTCTGTCCACCACATCTACCACGAAACCATATGTATTGAGTATTCTGACTATTTCATTTATTTCCCAATTGTTCGTATGTTCATAGGCTTCAATAAGGCTATGATCATTCAATGGTGCCGTTTTATAATAAAGCAAAGCCCTGCCTTCTAAGTCATTAAACCCACCTGTGATATTTTCAATAAACAGCGGTTGCGGTAGAAGCCACCTTATCATTTTATCTAAGATTCGTTTTATCATAAAATTATAGGTATTTATTTAATTATGATTTATGGGTAGGCTTACATACGAAATTAAAACTAACAATCTACCTGAAGCCCAGCAACAAAATAGGACAGGTATTGATCATTCCGTGGTTCAATCCAGGAAAAATTAACATTCAGGTCTAAATCTTCAAAAAAGTTTTTATAGAAAGCCATTAAAAAGGATTTTGACAAAACACTGGCATCATCAACATGATAAAAAATATTTCTGCGTTTTTGCCAATCCAACTTTTTATCATAATCGAAAGGTTTACTGTTAATGTTAAAAACAACTATTGCTTTATTTTTCATTAATAAAGGTATTAATTCTATTGCCTCAAAGTGTTCAGAAAAGTCGTTATTGGCGCCATATAAACCTTGTGGGTTGTCTATAACAATAAAATTAAATTTATTTTGGTTTTGGTTTTGTTTTAATCTCGCTAATTCAAATGAATTTCCGATTTTAACCGAAGCCATTGGTAGGTTTTTTCTGAGCTCTTCTTCAAAGTTATCATCTAACTCCCAAGCTTCGAGAGAACCAATCTTATCAGCATATGATAGTACATGCCACTTCCCTTCCCGAGCAAAAAACTCCAATGCATCCATTTGCGACATGTCAAACCCATGCAGCTCAAGTTTATTGCAAATTTTTTTCATCGCTTTTCCACGCATTATCGTTTTACTTCCTATTTAAAAATATATTTCTTGCTTCCGGGCCATAATTAAACAGCAAATCTATAGAAGACATATAGGGGATAAAAGGAATATATTGCTGTTTGTATTCTGGCTGTTGAAATTCATGGAAAACCACTTCAATTCCCCCTTCCCTGAAACGAGTTAAATCAAGATATTTTTTTCCAAACGGTCCGGACAAGTAACAGTCTGCATCTACTGCATTACAAATTTGGAAATTAACTTCCGTCCCACCCTTAACAGCCTCAAGCCCCATGGATGAAGCTATAATAACTTCTGTCTTAATTTGAAACCACTGCATAAATCTTATTATCAGCTCGATATTTAGTTCAGACAAGAATTCATATTTTTCAAGAAAGATATTTTCTAATTCCGGGTAATAATCATTGAAATAAGTACTGTCCCTATAGGACTCTCTTATTTTATTTAAATATTTAGTTGTCCAGCCAGTTCCGTAGGCAATTCTAATATTTTGAATTAAAGTAGAAGAAGAACACTTGACCAAAGGTACAGTCATCCATTGTTCCCCTTGATCAGTCCGTATTTTGTTTCGATTTTGAAAGTAATTTTTTCTAAACTGCACAGTATCAAGAGCTACAAAAACATCCGCCTTGGATATTTTATCCAACAAACCCAACCATACCATATGTTCCGGTTGGTGAATAGTAAGAATCATTTAAATCACCCTTATAAAAGTTCGAAGTGCTTCTGCATATTCACAACGCGCTTCTATTCCTCGGTATCGTGCCCAACTGTGAATGCCCTCCAGCGAAAGACAATTTCCAGTGGCACGAATTTGACTTGGAAAAAACTTTTTAAAGCACTCCAACTTTTTTTCCATCTCATCCTGTGTTAGGCTTATATAAAAATCAGGCACGAAATCGGTCTGCGGTCCTTTAGAGTGAACATATGTAGGGTTTTCCGCCACATACATTTCAAGGGGATAGAAACGCGCTGTTGGCCGTGTTGCCGCAATCACAGCATCATAAACAATTGTATGATCATGATGGAATGAAGGTCCCTGGAAAATCATAACTTCTGGTCGAACTTTTTGTATTACTTTTTCTATACTACTCACCACGTCAATCATTGGTAAAGTATCCATACGTGATTCCGTATCAAAAGGCAGCGGACTATTCCGATGCCAGACACCGTTAAAATAATCAATAAATAGCTGATACTCCTGGAGCCGCTGCGCACGTTTAAGTATCCCGCAATGATAAAAACTTATATCCGAACTGGAAACTAAAAGAAAATGATATTCATAATTATCCCGATATTTATCCAAAAAACCACCAATGCTAATTGCAGAGTCATCGCTGTGAGCTTCAATCACCAGTAGTTTTTTCTTCATGTTGATATCTCCTTTTTTAACTATAACAAAAACATATCGAGCATCTTGATGGCGCTCTTACCTTTCAGAAAACCCACCACTTCAGAAATAGAGTACTTCGGGGGAAACGAAAGAACCAGATGAATATGGTCTGCTTGGACATTCCCTTCCAACATTTTTATTTTCTCCCGTTCACATAACGCTAAAAATTGTATGCGGAGTGAAGTACATTTTCCATAGATCCTTGAGAGATACAATATCTCATGCCTGCTTGATGATATCACGTACCGATTTCCCAACTTCCCCTTTCAAAATCCTGAATCGGTACTTTGGACACCAGACTATATGGTATTTACATTGCCAAACCGCATGTGCTAATCTCTTGAAATCTTTCATCGAATACCTCTTTTTGATGTTTAGGGTCACCACCCAACATCTTAGCGAGGTATTCTTTTGGTATAAATCACTCACTTGCCCGCGTAGCAAAGCTGGGACCATCAATTTAGTTGAAGGTTTAAGGGGTTAATCAAGTTTGAATCCATGTACACACTTTTGAACGATACCAAAATATCCAATATCAATTTTCTGCACTTGTCCCTAATATTTTCACAAATCCCATCCTTTCAACTAATTATGTCTTTTCTGGCACCATTGTTTAAGTTTAATTTTCAACCCATTGCGAATACTGGAAATTATTTTCCCCCTTGCTTTTAGTTGCAACATACTTTTTTTAAAATTCGAATTATCAAGGAGCGTCTCTTCTGATTTTTCGATAATAATACTTTCCCTTTTTTTTGATTCACCCATCATTGAGACTAAAAATTCCATTAAATTCTTATTTTGTATTTCAAAATCAAAATGCTTTTTAATCGTTTGAAACATATTATCTGCCATTTTCTGACGAAGCGAATGATTACAAATAAGTTTCTCTAAAGCACAATACCAGCCACCAGCGCTGCACGCCAGCATACCGTTATGTTCATCCTGTATAAATTGCAATGCGGAAGGATAGAAATCAGTAACAACAGGTATCCCCATCTTGCCAAAAATAATAATTCTACCAGGATTGGAAGGCATTTTGAACCGGATTAGATAATCATCAGGAGAATCGTTGAAAAAACTTCGGCAAACTTGAGCCTTTTTTTTTATTTGATTGATATTTTTTATAGGCATCAAGTTCGGGACAATCCCAAGATCCGCCTTGGATAGATAATTATGATAATTTTCTTCGGACCACTGGATATGCTTAACTTGCATATTGTTCGGCAGACCAAAGGAGCATTCCCCCAAAGTTTTGATATTGTACATTGCCCAAAGTTCAATCTTGAATTCTTCGCTCAAACGTTCGAGTGCCACTGTAACATTCGGATACATTCCGGCTATGTGTACAATGTTACCGTGGTAGCCGATAATAATCCTCTCTTTTTTTATGTGCTTTTTTGCCCTGTTTTCGATGTTTGGATATTCATAATATTGAAACATTGGCAACTGATATCCGGCAAAAAAGTCTTTCATTTCAAGGCTGTCCACAACAAGAAAATCAACATATTTCAAGTAATAAACCACCTGTGACCCTCTGGGATCAATAAGCCCAACCTTTAAATTGGGATACTTGCGTTTTGCTGCGACCAAATCTTTAATATCCCGTTCATAAGTCATAAACAGGGCTATGTCATAGTGGTCATAGTTATCCCAATCAGAGAATGCCATATTGTTCAATGAAGCAAAAGCATCTCTATAAAATATTGAACAAGCTGCCTCACTATATCGGGTATTGAATACAATCCTTATTGACATAATATTTTTTCTCCAATTCCAAAGCTTCTTTAATCACCAATTTGTCACTGAAGAGGTGTTTATTGTAAGCCAACACACTTATCATTCGTTATGAAAACAAAATTCAGTTAGCACATAGACATTTCAAACAGTTAGACAACCAAATATGCCATACCTTATCATATTGTCCAATTTTCACTCTAACATTGGTTCTGATCATTTCGTAAAGATGCTCTGGTTGTTTTGTAATCTCCTTGAAAAGGGATTACGACTATCCATGATCCTTACAATATTTCATTTAATTGCTAATTTTGACAACCCTAATATTTTTTTCTTTGAGTAGCAAATTTTGTTTATAAGTGTATAAATAGAATACTTTATTCTGCCAGTACGCAGCCAATCGCTCAAAGTTTTTTAACAGTTTGTTGTGAGCCGCCCTTATTGATTTTTCTTCCTCTGCACTCATGTTTTCGGACAAACTACCATAAACATAGCCCCCACTATAAAAATTAAACCCGTAACAGTGAATTTCATCGTATCGTAAGGCCGCCAAATGTACAGCAATAATGCCTGTGTTACCAAGAGAATATGTGAACTTTTGATCCAGCTCTGGAGGCAAATACTCAACTTTTTTTCCATATATGTTCAATCGTGCTGATTTTCGTTTTCTATAGAGAGTATTTCGTTTAACTTGCTTATTCATTTTACTTTTTCTACCATTCATTGAAATGGTGCCTTTGATTTTATTTTTAACTTGAGCCTCTTGAACCTCTCCGGGTTCAAACCCAACAAAAAAAACGCTTGAGATATTTCCCTTAAGAGTTATGATATCAATAATATTAAGTGTTTCTTCTACAATGTTACTGACCGTAGAAATAGGATTTTTTAAAACGAAACTTTTCACACAAGAGCTTTTTAAGGTTTTAGATGTAAAATTACAAAGATATACCATCCCAAAAGAATGGGAGCTATCACATAAGGCGTTGAGTTCTCGGCCCCCTCCCAGTACTGCGCATCGGTTGACTGTAGCAGGTCCTCTCTTACGAGTAGGTAATAACTTGATCACAAGCCCTACCAAACAATAGAGACGATCTGACATGAAGCGATGCAAGACATGACGTATCTTATAATAAATAGATCTCAGCATCACAAAAAAGGGGGTATCTGATTTTTTGTAACACGACATAATTACAACTCTTCTTTCTCCAAATACTCCAGTACAGACCAGAAGCACACGCCTTCTCTTTGAGGTATAATCAATACAATATGCTCAATATACATTATTTTCTCAATAAAAGGCATGAGGACGGACCGGGGCTCATCAGCCATTTTTTCTTCAAGATATTCAAAGTTGAGAAGTTCATGAACGTTTCTAATAGATTTGATCATAATTTACATATTCATGCAGCTAATTTGTAAGTTGACTTCGATGGGAAAAGCAAGATACGAACAAATCATATTTGCCGAAAGCCCCTAAAGTTGCTATCTAAACCAACATAAAGATCCTTCATCAGCTTATTATATGAAACATGTTTGTTTTTGAAATAGTTATCGGTTAACAATGTATTTGCTTCAAATAGGCTTTGATGAAATTCTTCATCTGTCATCTCTGTAAAGTTGACAGACAACAGATCAGAATTTAAGTGTTTGTTTTCGTAAAAATCTTTGCAATCTTTTAACAAACCATTTTGGATAGCATAATAATAAAGGTCGCATCCCGGATATGGTGTTACTGGTCGAATGGTTCGCATTTGAGCGCCGTCATCATATTTCAATAAAAATTCGACCCCTTTGCGCAATGTGTCTCTGCTTTCTCCTATATTTCCGAAAATAATATTAAATCCAGGGCTGATTCCAGATTTTAATGTGGCTTCGATACCATTTATTATTTTTTTGGTGGTTAACGCCTTGTTCATATTCCTGAGAATCTGATCATCCATAGCCTCAATGCCGTAATTTATAAAGACACATCCAGACTTTTTCATCAAAGCCAGTACATCTTTCCTTGCATAGTTCAAGCGACCGTTGCACTCCCACTTAACATTGATTTTATGTTTTATAAAATCATTACACAATTCTATTGTTCGGTTGTATGATGACATAAGAAGTTCATCACCAAATGTAATATATGTAATACCATAATCGGCTTTCAGAAGTTTAATCTCTTCAATGATATGCTCACTACTTCGAGCACGGAACCCTTTATCCATCCGGTAGCAAAAATTGCATCTGAACGGGCAACCTCTACCGGAAAGTATCGGCATAACGAAATCTGCTTTGCTAGAATGAGGTTCACGCAACAGCCTGTAATATTCAATGGGGAATAACTCATAAGCTGGAAAAGGAATACTGTCTATATCATCAATCAATGGCCTTCGATCGTTCAACGTGACGTTATCACCGTCTCTGAATGCAATCCCTTTGATTTGATGAAAAACTTTTTTGGTTTTCAATGCATTTAACAGTTCAATAATGGTTACTTCTCCCTCCCCTATAACTATTGCGTCCGCGCCTGTTTTGCGTAAGAAATATTCTGGTTCTGGAGATGGTCCGTGTCCACCAATGATATAAAATGGCCTATTTTGCGATCTATTTATGGCTTCTGATATTTTTATGGCTTTTTTATATTGATAATATCCTCCTATAAAACTCAGGCCAACAACATCAAACGTTTCGGTATTAAGATATTGTAAGAGGTGGCTTTCGGGATAGTGATGCATATCTTGATTATATATTTCAACCTCATACCCTTCTCGTAAAAGAACCGCCGCAATATATGCCAAACCTTGTGGAAACCAATGTATGTATGAATCATTATCGTATACAACCAACAAAATGCGCATCTAAACCTCCACTAAAATTATCTTTTCAATTTTATTCTAACAATCCGGTAGGAGGTGATTATGGCCGCCCCCTTCCAGGGGTTATTCCAAAACCGGCCCCTTTGGGGTTGGTTTTTTATTCTACGCCAGAGCAACACCTTTTTAGGTCACCATCCTATCCACCCTATCAGACCTCAAACCTAATCTTTGGCCCTTCGACCTCTATCTTCTGTCTCCTTTTTTCTCTTCTCCTCACACCCCCGTTGGCACTCCCCAAAAATCGCAATAACTACAAAGCGGCACTTTATCTCTTCTTCCTTGAATATGATGCTGCACCCATTCTTTTCTTTTTAGTCCATTCCAGATATCTAATAATGGATCTACTGCTGCATCTCCAATTACTCCCAGGCGTTTGGGATCGAATCTTACGCATGTGGAAACTTTGCCGAATCTATCGATGGCCATGTGATTTAATATCTCAATGCACATTCCTATTTCCGGAACAGTCGGCGGCTTGCTATATTTAAAGCTTCCCAGAGGGTTATGCAATATCCTCGTGGCGATGATCCCATCCAACTTCTTCCACCTTTCAGTATCCACATCTCCCAAACATCTATACACTACATTCGGCTTCTTGGTCCCTTTAATTTTAAGAAACTTTTTGACAAGCTCATATTGTTCATCTCCTTCTTCATCTCTTTCGAAGACTGAAATAGTTATGGTATCCAGATTATCAATAATCTCATCGGCCTTATCGACAATAAGCTTGGCATTGGTGTCAATACATTTTATTTGATTTTGAAACAGACGTACTGCCTCTCCGAATCTGGAATAAAGAAGTGGATCACCATTGTTATGAAATTGAACGACTATCCCTTCCGGGACTTGACCAGCAATTTTCTTAACCAGTTCAAAATCCATATCGCCATAATTCATGGCTATTTCGGGATATTCTTTGTCTATCTTTCTCCTACCGCACATCCAGCAGTTCTTGTTGCATCTGCTGGTCAATTCCAGATGGATGCAATATAATCCATTAAAACATTTACTCATTTCGTCCTCCGCCCTTGAAATATCAAACAGTCCCCTAACATATTGGTGTTAATCAACGTTTCATACTCATTTTCTACTTTTGCATAAAAATTATTTATTACTTTTTCTGCCGGAGTGTCCTCATCTGTTGGCACTGGCGTTGACAATGCTGTAACAGCAGAAGGTTGGGGCTTATGATTTTGGTGCCACCAAACATGATTGAAGAATGGATACATTAAAAAGCTGGCAACACTCCCATTAAAACCACAGTCACGACACAGAAAAAGAAGAGAATCTTTGGTAAAATAATGAATATGCGCCTTATGATAATAAAATTTCTGATAACCTGAATTTTTATATGCACTCAACAAAACATCATTATGATTTGGTACTTCTATATGGATTAAACCATTTCCACGTAATACCTCAAAACACTTTTTTATAAAAAGGCGTGGAGAAACGGCATGTTCTAATACTTCAATCCCAACAATCATATCATAATATGTATCAGGCAATTTTGCTTTTTCAAATGTTGAGTTGAATATCTTGACATTCTTATTTTTCTTCAGCACAAATTCAACATCCTTTTTATTAGGTTCTACACCATGGCAAATCTTAAGCCCAGCATTTGCCACCTTATTCAAGATACCGCCAAAAGAACACCCAATTTCTAAAAATCTTGTTCCTTTTGTAAGGTTTGATGAAAAAGTTTGAAATTGTTTTTCATTTAAATCATTATAAATTTCCAAATGTTCAAAAGGTGACACTCTTTCCTCAATCTTTGCCCCAAACTCTTTTCGATACTCCTCACTATAATAATTCTGTTCTTCCCAGAAATGAACATCAAGAATACCGTGCCCAGTTTTTTTATGAACCCATACGATAGCATCCCTACCATCTCTTAACGCTACTGATTTACTCAAATAATCATCGGGCGATGTATTACTAAAACCAGCCCTTTCTAAAACATTTTCATCAATAAAATTCATGCGCCTTCTCCTTAAAACAACCGATTACAGCACCTCCACCAGTTCGATCAAAGTTCCTTCCGGCGCCCTGCAGAAGGTGACTTTTGCATAACCGTCCGGTGATAATTGTGGGGGTGAATTAAATTGAATCCCTTCATCCTTAAGCCTTTTATATTCAAAATCCAGATCATCCACAGTAAACGCTATATGTGAAATCCCTATTTCGCAAATTTCACGCGTCTTTTGCTCTGCAAGATGCGAGTGATACTTCAGTAGTTCTATCATCTGACCGGACGGTGAAGCCAGCTTGACAGTTGTAACCTTAACATTTTGCAGCGATGAAATATTATCAATATAATCCCCTGCTTCTTCCATTTGCTTTGCAATCTTAAAGCCTAAAAGATCGCCATAAAAATAAAGTGACATTTCTAAATCAGCAACTACTATACCTGCGTGGCGGATATCTTTGATCATCTTTTTCTATTTCCTACTACTATAAAAAATGTACGGATTATACCGTTATCAAGATAGTTTGGCATAGAATCCGTGTATCGGTCACGAATTACCCTTGAAGAAAAACCATTCCTTTCAAACGATAACAAGATTTCACTAAATGAATATTGATGAATATTGTAATATGTTTTTGCACCTTCTTTCATACTAATTGATTTCAAGGCTTCTACACCCAAGAACGTTCTCAGTAAAAACAACCCCTTAGTGGATTGAAGCATATTATCAAGACCCGGTTGAAGGTACTCTAAATGTTCTGCGGTAGCTGAGCACACTGTAATATCACAATCAGGCGGTTTCCCCTGAGTAATATCAAATTGGAAAAGCTTTTTAGATATTTCTGGAAATATTTTCTTTGCTTCTTCAAGGTAAACTTCTTCGGAATCATACCCAAAATATTGAATATTATCCCCCCACCCCTTCTTTTTTAATCCCTTCCAGAACTGACCGAGATTACATCCTATATCATTTAACAGTAATTGCCTCTCTGAATCAACACTATCAAAAATAATGTCTAAAAATTGTTCGATCCATGTTAAATCAATATTTCTTGCACGATCAATACATAATTCCAGATATTCTTTATTTTGAGATTCTTGAAACATAGCAAACCCCTTCTTGTTTAATTCAGTTCTTCGATTGAGTCCTTTAGCACATCAAGTCCTTCCTCTAAAGCCTCATCCGGTATTGTGAGCGGTGGGCCGATCTTGATGGATTCCCTGCCTGTATGAACGAGCAGCAGTCCTTTCTGCATGGCTTTTTCACAAACTCGGGTTGGGAACAATCCATCCGGTTCACCTGTTTCAGGGTCTTTGAAAAGAACACCGGCAAGCAAACCCTTGCCAAATATCCAGGAGATTCTATCTGCATATTTTTCTTTAACTTCACTGAGACGTTGATGCAATATTTTACCCTTTCTATCTGATTCAGCAATTAAATTTTCAGATTCAATTGCCTCTATATTTGCTAAACCTGCCGCACAACAGAGAGGATTTGCAGAATGGGTACTGCTCATTGATCCAAATTCCGGCAGATCCATTATTTTTTTACTACCAATAACAGCAGACAAAGGTAAGCTCCCGCTCAATGCCTTGCCAAGACATATTAGATCGGGTTCAACACCATAGTGTTGATAAACGAATAACTTCCCGGTTCTTCCAAAACCGCCCTGAATCTCATCAAAGATTATCAAACAATCATGTTCTTTTGCAAAGTCTGCAAGCGCCTTAATATATTCAACCGGATAAAAGATAGCGCCCCACCCCAGATAGGATTCAACCATAAAACCTGCGATATCGTCGAAGTTTAATCCCTTTGCTTTTAAGGCATTCATGTCTTCCATGAAATGCTTTGCCCAATCATATTTCTTGTCAAAAGAGTCTGTCGCAGTCCACGGATAGGGAAAAGGTAAATGATGCATATTGGGGTCTCTGTACCCAATCCAGGAGGACTGGCTGGGATCTCCTTTAAGCATTTCAGCCCCCATGGTTCGGCCATGCATAGCACCCTGAAAAGAAACAATACCAAGTTTTGCTTGGCTGAAGGTTTGACCGTGCATTCTCATCAGCTTCACTGCACATTCTGTCGCTTCGGTTCCGGAGGATAATAAAAAGGCCTTTTCATATTGATCGGGAGTTATTTCAATCAGCTTTTTTAAAAATTGGGCTCGTATTTCATTGGCAAATGTATATGTGTGGAGGAGTTTATTGTTGATAGTCTTCTGAAGAGCAAATATTATTTGGGGATTTGCATGTCCGGCATTGGTAAGAAAAATGGTGGAAGTAAAGTCAATCCAGCAGTTTCCACACACATCATAAACCTGAAAATCTTCGGCTTTGTCCCATACTATGGGAAGCTGACCGTGCATTGAATGGGATTCATACTTTTCAAGATCACGCAAAACTTTTAATGTCTCCGGTGCGGGAATCGCCGTTTTTATTTTGCGATATTTTGTATTTACATGTGAAACGTCAACCGGATTTTGCGAAAATTGGTATTTCATGAACGTGTTTTCCTTTCCCCAAATAAGCTATTAACAATCATCAAATCTTTTGATGCCAGATACTCCAGATAGTCAAAGTCATCTACAGTATCAACCTCCGCAACACGTGGTGTAACAAATGCTATAACACGATCCCCATGCAGCTTGTTGTTTCCTATAACGTAAGAAGTTCTGATAACATCAACATAACCATTAGCCTGATAGGTTTTCCCAAATTTTTGTCTTGGATCATTAAAGGCATCCAAGGCAAAAGAATTTGAGCCTACAGATTTCAGATAGGCTCCTTCTATTTCAAATGTCTTATATGCCGATTCCGACATTTCATGCACAGAACGTAACGCCGTGGCACCGCCAGTTTTTATTATGCAATTGATTGCAGTATCAATATAATTCTCTTCACGCAATGGTGTTGTCGGCCGCAGATGAACCAGGTATTTTGGCATATTCCTCTCATTACGAAGCATCCAATCAAGAAGGTGCCTGATAAAGTCGTAATCTGTGCTGATATCGCCGGAGATCTCAGCAGGTCTTAAAAAAGGAACTTCAGCGCCATATTCTCGTGCTATGGTGGCATACTTTTCAGAATCAGTTGACACAATTACACGCTCAATTCTTTTTGTCAGTCGCGCAGCTGCAATACTATAGGCGATTAAAGGATATCCGGCTAATAACTTGATATTTTTGTCAACGACACCTTTGGAACCTGCGCGTGCTGGAATTACTGCAACTACATCTGCCATAAGTTCTACCTCCTATCGATGTCCCGCAAACGGAATATGCGCGCGTAGTTTCTTCGCAATCGAAATTTCCTTATTATTCATACTTATATTACCATTTCCCATAGCCTTCTCGATTTTTCGTACAGCACCTACCAACTGCAAAAAACCAGCCGATTCTACCGAGGCCGCCTGATCTGAACCATACATGGCTCGATCAAGGGTAACATGACGCTCCAGTGATGTAATCCCAAGGGCTGCCACTGCATAGGACACTGCAAGACCAACCTCGTGCCCGCTATAACCAACATCGCATTGATACCGGTCTCGAAGTGTTTTGATGCGGTTCAGATTCGCATCTTCATCATTCATGGGATAGGTCGAAACACAATGCATAAGTTCAAAGGGACAATCCGCCTCTTTGAATATCTTCTCAGCCCGGTGAATCTGCTCAAATTCCGTCATCCCGGTAGAGATAAAGGTATGCTTCCTTTCTGAAGCCACTTCCTTAAGCAAGTCCTCATAAACGATCATCGCGGAGGCAATTTTATTATATTTGCAGTCAAACTGCCGGAGAAATTTCTGGCTTTCAATATCCCATGCCGAGGCAAACCACGCAATTCCCCTTTCCTTGCAGTAGGCATCAATCTCTTGATATTCTTCCAAACCAAATTCAAGCCCCTCCTTTTGTGCCCGTTGCGTGGTGCCCCAGGGACTTTCGCGTGGCAAATCCAGCATCTCCTTTGTATATACCAGATCAATAGTCCTCTTCTGAAACTTGACCGCATCAGCTCCGGCTATTTGGGCAACATCAATTAACTGTTTGGCAATCTCAACGTCTCCATTATGGTTGATACCAATTTCACCAATGATAAAGATAGACATGTATTCCTCCTTTTTTTCAAGTAATCTTAAGAGCTTTGCACAACTACCCCACTTTCCTGATTGGGGTCCGTATAGCTCTATAGAATGTTATTAATTTTTATCAATTTTTCTCTAAAAAGTTTATTAAACAGTTTAATTTGTTACATATTTTAGCTATAATATCTATATTAAATCAACTTTCAGGAGACATCATGGCATATAAAAAAATCGAACAATAATTTTCCTTTGCTGACATTGCTATTAATAAAAATGCAGATCGAAATCGCTCTTTGTTATTTTTACGCAAAGTGGACAATACCATTGACTGGAAACCTATTGAAAAGCTTCTTATGGAATATTATCAAATAGGTAAATCCAAAGAAGGGGAAAGAACTTATTCTCCATTGCTTTTGTTTAAATGTCTCCTGTTGCAAAAATGGTTCCGAATCAAATCTGATCCCGAACTTGAAAATTTGATCTGTGATCGGCTTTCTTTCAGGAACTTCCTTAAGCTTCCCATGGATTATCCTTCTCCTGATCATAGTATTTTTTCTCGTTTTAGAAAACGTATTTCCAAAGAAACCATGGTTAAAATCAATAGTGAAGTTCTCAAACAATTTCATCAACATGGAATTTCTATTAATAAAAGTGTTGCGGTAGATGCAAGGCTTGTAAAGCTTGTCAACAGGCCTTTGTCTAACAAAAAACCAAGCGACTCAAATTGCAACTGGGCACTCCTGAAGGCAGATTGGACAAGAATAAAAATCTTAGAAAATATACGCGGGACAATGAATCTGACTGGGTTATTAGAAATGATAAGCCCCCCTATGGATTCAAAGAGCATACTTCTGTTGATACAAAAAACGGATTTATTCTTTCGACGACTTTGAGTCCTTCCTCTCATAATGATTCTAAGTGTCTTCCCTATGCTGTGATTTATAGTATGCATGCTGATAAAATCGAAATAGTCTATGCTGATAAAGGATATGTTGGATCGCCCAACCGGGAATTCCTTGCATTAAATTATATCCAAGACGGTATAATGCGTTAGGATAATGTCAATGCAAAATTAACTGAGTTTGAAATAAAACGGAATAAAACCATTTCAAAATATCGGTATATAGTCGAACAATATTTCGGTATCAGCCACCTGCACGACAAAGAGAATAAAACACAATTCCCGCAAAAGATGAAAAATACCATCGATATAATGTTCATACAATTTGCGTAAAATCTAAAAAAGGAGGCTAAAATTCTTGAAGTTCTCCCGGGGTAGTTGGACAAATGCACCTGGCGATCAAAAACCGGGCAAAAGACCTCAATTTGAAGCAACATTTGCCTGATAATCAGTCGGATATATTTTAAAATAGTTTTGATTCGGTTAAAAAAGATCCTTTTTAATCCTGAATCGGAGGTGGGATTCGGTCTCGCAAAAATCTCAATTTTTTGTATTTGAATATTTCGAATAACGATCTGTGCCAACATAAGTGAGACACTTCCCAATCCATATTTTAGAGTATCGATAGCCTATGGAGAAGAACTGAAACTTTGTACATCTTTTTTACTTTACCATCTTAATTCCAACTTTGGCCGTGTTCTGATAAGTTGCGAGAACTTCGTCAGGTTTTCCAATCATTTTGACGATTCCTTTTTCCAGCCAGATGAGATAATCACAGTCAACAACGGTACTCAAGCGATGAGCAATTATAATAAGTGTTTGTTTACCTTTAAAACTGTAGATAGTGTTTTGTATGGCCTTTTCACTGCTGGTGTCGAGGGAGCTTGTCGCTTCATCAAAAATCATTATTTCAGGCCCGTCATAAAGCGCCCTGGCAATCGCGACCCGTTGCTGCTGTCCTCCGGAAAGTTTAACTCCGCGCTCGCCGATAAATGAATCAATCCCATTCGGTAGATTGCCAATAAAATCCTGCATAGACGCCATGTTACAACATTCAATAACCCGGTCGCGGTCAATTTCATCTACCTGGCTGCCAAAAGCCACATTTTCCGCTAAAGTACTGTCATAAATATATGGAGACTGGAACACATATCCAATAAGGCCAAGCCAATCAGAGAGCAGATCTTTATCTAAAATCCTTCCGTCAACCAGGATCCTGCCCTTTGATGGTGTAAACAGGCCAGTTATTAATTCTACCAGAGTACTCTTGCCGGCGCCTGACATTCCGATTATTCCAATCGTTTTCCCTTTTTCAATTACGAAATCGAGGTTACTCAGCGATTGTATTTCGGCCCCGCTATAAGAAAAACTCACGTTTTCAAATTTTATAGAGTTTTCAAAAATAGGAGTTGACATTACTTGTTTTTTGACCGGGTCCGATGATGTCACAATATTTTCAATCTGATTTACATACTTTATCTGGCTGATTATATATGGCAATGAATTTCTTAAGCCAGTAACCCTGCCAAGAATCCGGGATACCGCTGGAAGTACTCTCCATGCGGTAACTGCCAGCAGCGATATTGTGCCCGTAATTACAACGGCGGATGATCCTGAGAGAAACATCATTATCCAGATTGAAACCGCCAGCATAATAATACCGGCAGTTTCAAAAATTAAGGCCGGAAATCCGGAAAAAAAATGCTGAAGTCCCACTATTCCGGCCAAGGGAACAGCATTATCAGTAAACTTTTTTTCAAATTTACTTTCTTTTTTTGAAATTTTTACATCCTTTACCCCATGTATAGCCATGGTTACTTCCTTGTTTATCTCCAAACTATAATCCCTGGCAACGCTTGCGATACTGTCTAATCGTCTCCGAATATTGCCATAGATAAACGCGCTGGTGCCTCCGAGAACAACGAACACAATCAATGATATCGCAGGTTGAACAAGCAGAAGAGCTAACAGCATCACTATAACCATTAATAAATCATTAAACAATTGCAGGATCGGCGTAATGAAATTGCTGCCAAAATATATCCTCCAATTCATAGCCATGATCAGATCAGCGCTGTTCCTGGATAAGTGCCACTCATAATTCATATTTAAAAATCCACCTAACAGGATTTTTCCAAAATGAACTTCAAGTGTTGCGCCAAACCGCCCTACCCAGTAAGATACAAAACCCTTTACGATGTTTTTAGAGATAACAAGAATTATCATTACAATTCCTGTTCCAACAATAAGTCCTTGAATCGTAAACAAAAAATCGGAATCCAGATATTGTTTTAAAAAATTTATATATTTCGAATCTAACACGGCCTCAGGATCCGCGACAGTTGAGGCAAAAAAGGCAATAACGGCCAGCACTAATGTTTCCAGCAAAGCCGAGCCTGACATACCAATAAAAAGCAGCCAGAATTGCTTAACCCGCCTCCTCGGAAGATGGTTAAAAATCCATTTAAACGCTTGAAAATAGCTGGTATCTGAAGTCATCGAATAAGACCTTTGCGCGACCACCCAAAATTTAATTTTGGGGATTGTCTCGTCCTTTTATATAATAAATAATTTTTATCAATTTATTTGCTCAAAATACCATTAATTATTTGATTTTATTGTATATTTATATCATAAAAAATCTATTGAAATCAACTCTCGGGAGGCTTCATGGCTTATGAAAAAATCGAACAAAGTTTTTCCTTTGCTGACATCGCTATCAATAAAAATTCAGACCGGAATCGTTCCATGCAATTCTTACCCAAAGTGAACAAGACCATTGACCGGAAACCTGTTGAAAAATTTCTCATGGAATATTATCAAATCGGTAAATCTAAAGAGGGAGAAAGAGCCTATTCTCCTTTGCTTTTGTTTAAATGTCTTCTGCTGCAAAACTGGTTCCAAGTTAAATCTGACCCGGAACTTGAAAACCTGATCTGTGATCAGCTTTCTTTCAGGGACTTCCTTAAGCTGCCCATGGAGTATCCTTCTCCTGAACATAGTACTATAAAAAATCTTTCCAAAGAGGCTATGATCAAAGTTAATAGCGAAATTCTCAAACAATTTCATCCGCATGGAATCTCCATTAATAAGTGGGTTGCAGTGGATGCCAGGTTGGTTAAATCTGCAAACAAACCCATTCCTAAAAAACAGATGAAAAAACTTAAGGCTTATCTTGATACCCCAGAAAGCCGATTGGATAAAAACAACAATCTTAAGAAGTTTGCCCGTGATTTTGAATCTGACTGGACTATTAACCTGAAGGTCACGCGTAAAAATGACAAACCTCATTATGAGTTTAAAGAACATACATCTGTTGATACTGAAACCGGCTTCATTCTTTCGACAACCTTGAGCCTTTCTTCTCGTAATGATTCCAAGTATCTTCCCTATGCTGTGGTTTATAGTATGCATGCTGGTGAAGTCAAAATAGCCTATGCCGATAAAGGATATTCAGGTGCCCTCAACAGGGAGTTCCTATCCATGAACAATATCCTGGACGGCATCATGAGAAAGGACAATATTAATGCCAAATTGACAGATACCGAAATCGAACGAAACAAAGCAATTTCAAAATATCGATACATAGCGGAGCAATATTTTGACATCAGCCGTCTCCATGACAAAGGGGGCAAAGCACGATTCCCCAAGATGTTTAAAAATCTCATTGCTTTGATGTTCCAACAATTTGCTTTCAATTTGAAAAAAGGGGCTGAAATCCTAAATGTCACTCCTGGTTAAGCAGATAGGTGCACCCGGATACAAAAAACCAGGCGAAACGGCCTCGATTAATTGAATTTACTTTCCGTTCCTTAGGGGTTAATATTTTTTTCAAATAAATTTCTTTCTACAATTTCACAAATAATATGTCCTGTGAGAATATGTGTTTCTTGAATCCTTGGTGTAGAATTTGATGGGATTAAAACATAATAATCCGACATTCTGCAAATCAAACTATCAATATTGTTACCTACAAATCCGATGGTTTTAATTCCTATGCTTTTGGCAGCTTTGATTGCTTCAATAACATTCTTGGAATTTCCGCTCGTCGAAATTGCTAAAAGTACGTCCCCTTCCTTTCCCTTAGCCTCAACTTGTCTCGCAAAGACTTTATCAAAGCTGTAATCGTTAGCAATTGCTGTAAGAGTAGATGTGTTGACAGTTAAAGCTTCAGCATCCAATGCTCGTCTTTCTATAAAAAACCTGCTTACTAATTCTGTTGCAAGGTGTTGTGAATCTGCAGCGCTGCCTCCGTTACCACAAATAAGCAACTTTCCACCTAATTTAAAAGAGTCTATAATCAGTTTTGATATCTCTATGATGTTATTTGTAAAATCACTATCATGCTTTAGCATTTTTATTATTTCTAAATGCTCATTTATTATTTCTTGAATTAAACCTTTTAGAATCATTATTCACACCCCACATATAGCTAAATTTTCGAATCCAACTTAGATTTAGCTCTTAAATTAATTACAAATTGTTGAAAAAAAAGTAAGAAAATTGATAGAAAACCAGATACCACGATTGTGAGGATACAGATTTTTCTTCGTTGTGGTTTAAATCTAATTTCCGGTACAAATGGTTGATCAAGAATCTTAAAATTGATAATCTCTTTTACTTCAGATATTTTTGACAGTTCAAGTTGTTTTCTTAATTCTGTATAAACCGTCCGCGAGGCAAATTTTTCCCTTTGAATTTTAGAAAGGGTTAATTTGTCTGTAGGCACCTGTCTTTCCCATTGTTCAAGTTCTTTTTCTGTTTTGTTCAGCTGATTTTCTACAAATTCACGTTCTCTTTTTGCATCACTCTCATATTCATTTTCAAGGTAATACCTGATTTCCTTAACAATTCGTAGAAGCATGGTTTTTGTAAACTCAGGATCTTTATCAATCCAAGAGATTGTTAAACTGCCGGTTTTTCTATCTTCATTAATTTGGTACCTGCCTTTAAGATTTTTAATAGCATTTAGCATTGTATATTTTTCTTCAGGATCCGCAATCACCCATTTTTGATTTTCTTTATCCCATTTTTCGGAATACAGCTTAGGTATTAGATCATATTTTTCAATAAGCCGCTCATTTATGGTTCTGGAATTTAAAAAAAAAACAATATTAGCAGTTTTGCCACCAGTATTGCCAAGAGGGATTCTTATTGGTAGGTTGGCTGCCAGGGCAGAAAGACCTGATAATGAACTTGTTTCAGTAGGTTGAAGAACCACATCTGATTTATATGTTACCGGCAAGACATAGAGGGTGACATAGACTGCAAAAAGGGTGCATAATAATGTGACGCCCATTATGAACCATTTACCCTTCCAAATAACATTCCAGAGTTCGAGAAGATCTATTTCGTCATCATCACCCATTTGATCCATCTGGGGAACGGGAACATAAATAAATTCTTTTTCAGGGTGTTCTTTATTTTGTTCAACATTTTGTTCAAGTGGCATTATTAATACTTCCTCATGTCGTTTAGTGTTCTTTTGGTATGATTCGGGGTTGACCAAGGATCCATTGGATAGAGGGAGTCTGGTTGTCGTACCATGGCTCCGGTGTCATTGGTAAAACTTGTTATTGAATAGCTAAAGTGACGGGGTTTATCATTGGATTTGAAGATGGATAAGGGGATACTTATGTAAACCCCTTTTTGATCGGCTCCCCTGTTTTTCGGGGAGTTAAAAATATCTGTATCTGTTTTAGTGTACCAGGCGCCAAGGGTGAAATACTTGAATGATCGTCTCAGGTTTATTTGGAATCCAGGATCGCCAGCCAGGAACCTTCCCAGTGTCAGGCCTGCTTCTATGCCCTGGGAGGGTAAAATCTGGGAGTAGAGGTTAAAAAATGCTGTAGAATACCATTTATCCGGATTATCTCTTAATCGAAAATTATTTTCCGGATCCCGCTTGCGGACTAATTCTGACTTAAATCCTGCTCCCCAGAGGCCATCATTAAAATATCGGAATACTTCTGCTCCAAATCCTGCATAGGCAGATTCAAATATGCCTGCGGCAAACCTTCCCTGTACAGATAAGGGTAGATTGATTTTCTGTTCCAGGGCAAGCATGGAAATTCTGGTTTTTGATTCTTTTTCATAATCAATAAGATCTGTTCTGACTGAGTTATCTTTTTCCTGGGCAAAGAAATCGACTTCATCAAATTGATTAAAAAGGGTATATTCAAGTTCTCCAAAGATATCACCGCCATACCAGGGTTTGTATCCGGCCCTTGCCCGGAGAAAGCCTTTGTTTTTGAAAAAACCTTTTTTATTATTTAAAAATGTTCTTATTTTTGGAGTGATGCTGAAGGAGAAACGATCATCAGGCTCATAGATCATTTTTGAAGGTTGTGATGATTTTTTAAAATCTTTCCAGTTTTCATCTTTGTAAAGGTTAAGATCAGAAAAAGTTAAAAAGCCTTCTTTATCAAGGTTACTTTCCATAAAAGACTTGAATGCACTTCTTGATGTTTTAAGGCTTTGGAGTACGGTAATGCCATCTTTTATATTGAGATAGAATTTTGTGATGCGAGAGGGTAGAACCTGATCGCAAATCGTGGCCACATGGCCAAGGGATCTTGCATTTGACAGATGAAGGCTGTTTTCATATTCAACCCATACAGAATCATCATTGCAGGCTGCCGAAACATTTACAAAGCCCTGTTGGTTTAACTGCTTTGCAATAATTGCAGACAGCTTTTCATTATCAGAAGCATGGGCATCCCATTTAAGTTTCTCTCCAGGGAAAAAAGGTTTTGTTTTTTCCCATGCAAGAACATTTTCTGGTTTTAAAGAAAATTCGAAATCGATGCTGCCGGCAATGGTATCGCCTTGCAGATAGGCGGCTGTGACATTGATATTGTCTGCGAGTTTATATTTAATGCCGACATTGATTGGAAATAATGAATCATCCTCTTTGAGGATCGTTCCTGCTCCATTTCTGTATCCATACATATTGGCCCAGTCAATGGAGGTATATTCTGCTGACAGGGTAAGTGCTGGACTCACGTGCCATTCGATCCCGCCAAAGACCTTTGTAGCTCTAAAAGGGTCTGAAGTAAGAAACAATTCGCCTGAATCAGCACCTGATGCTGTATATTCACCGGCAAGGATGCCCTGGCCAAGGCCCAATGTCACATCAAAATTACCGAACATTTTTGAGGCTGTTAGATACCTGGAAGATAAAAATCCATTTCCGACTGCGTCATAAAAGCCAGCTGATATCTGGGGGGAAAATTCATTTTCTTTTATTAAAACAGCCCGCATTCCTGCGCTTCTGTCTTTGGTCGCTCCATAAGCGAATCCGGGAAATGCAGTGATGGTGTCTGTTCTTGTAAACTGGCCATGGAATTCAAAGCGATCAAAAATCCCTATGGCACCGCCGTAATATGTCCAGGGATCTCCATATCCTGCTTTCAGGCGGACTGTCCAGTCGGGTTTGACTCGGGCAGTTGGCATTTGTAATATGCCGGTGTAGGATTGGAGGGAGCTGAGGGGTTGGGCGTTTGATTTCCAGGCTTGGGCGTTTGTTAATAACCCTAATCCGAACACCACAATCAATATTATAATAATAACGGGATCTGACCCCGGTAAGTATTTGTTAATAAAAGAGAATCGTTGCAATTTTGGGTGGTTCTTCCTGTTAGGGTCTGGTTTTTGGGGTAAAAAGTGGAGTGGGGTCAGGCTTTCGTTATTGCATTATCGGATTATTGGTTGGTTGGCTTTAGCTATGCCTCTATAACGTCAATAACAAAAGCCTGACCCCTTTAGAATTTTTTTGCTATTAACAGGGTTCTGCCGATGGTTCCCAGGATACGTTTGTCCTGCATGTTCTGCACCATGTTTCCTGTCAAGCGTTCTGAGGACAGGGGGCATTCTATTCTGTGGATTGTTTTCCATCCGGTTTTTAATAGAAGGTTGTGGTAATCAAATATGGTGATGGATTTATCCGAGTCCTCTTCTGTGGCCGGTGTGGATTCGAAATCGCGCCAGTCAGCATTGAGGAAGGCCATGGTGGTTGTCAGTTTTGTGTTTTTATGGGCCAGGGTAAAAAAATCACTAAAAAAGCGTTCATAGTCTTTTTTGTTATAAGACGATATAGATGGGGTCTGCCGAGTTGCTTTTTCCTTGTATGCCTTTTCTTTTTTGCTGAAATACGGGGGATCAAAAAAGATCAGATCTGGTTTTTTTGTAACAGGCCATGTTTCTTTTTTCGGGTCCCAGTGGTGATGTTCTATTTCAGGGCGGTTGTCTTGTTTATCATGCTTGCTATGATTATCCTGGGCGGCCGCCAGATCAAATGCCTGGCATTTTCGCTCAAAAAGCAGGCAGGTGTCAGGGACTACTGCTCCGCCGGCCATGGGGTCAAGAACAAGGTCACCGGGTTTCGTAAAATAGAACAGAGTATGGGCAATGAGCTGTGCCGGGATGCGACCGGGCCAGTCATCTCCGAAGCGGTCATCGCAGTCGTTGAAATTCCACTGGTCCCAGGTGCGAAGGCCCCATCCAAGCTCTTTGAATTTTTCCTGATCTGTCTTTCCTTCTAATCTTAATGCCCAGGCCAGAGGCAGGTCCATGTGATAATGTTTGGCAATATATTCCATGTCATGACCCTGGGCGAGCAAATTACCAATATTACCAAAGCTGGTATTATTAGTAATTTGAGAAATTCTTTGTTGATTTATCCCCACAACTTTTGAGATCTTGTCCTGGGGCCATCCAAGGCGGCTAAGCTTTAAAACAATGCTGTTTCTGTTTGTTTTTTGTCGGGCACGGATATCTG
>Ga0307988_1000178_pt1 | contig 49598 bp, 48 predicted proteins | sample EllFjometagen183_FD_203166 | JGI IMG/M metagenome (GOLD analysis project Ga0307988, IMG submission 203166) | Marine microbial communities from Ellis Fjord, Antarctic Ocean - #183 | ecosystem: Environmental > Aquatic > Marine > Unclassified | place: Southern Ocean | collected 2014-10-08 | reverse complement strand
GGATCTTTGTACTCCTTTAAAAGTTCGTCCAGTAATTCATCTCTTATTGCCATGTGTAGTCCTCCTTTGTAATGATTAATTATTATACCTCAATTAATCATTTACACAGAATTTCCTACACCCTCTCAAAGATGAAAATATCGGTTACGCCATCATAAGAAACATCTACCCTGCCCGCTTCACCTTTACTTAAAAGCGTTTCATTAATACGTGTTTCAGGGTGAGAAGCCACGGATTCACCAGTAGTTAAGAATTAAAACAGTTCTACCAGCCTGGCTATAAAGATTCTAACTGATTAATCGCAGTCCAAATGATCACACGCTTTTCAACAAGCTGATCTTGCGATAATTCAAGTTCTTCGAGTACCTCGGCGACTTCCAGGAGATCTCCGTCACTTAACGCCTGATAAAAATGCTTCAGAACATCAAAGGTGTTAGTTCCGTCAATAAAAGCTTCCTGCCCTGTTATATTTATTGAAACATCTGTTGTCTCATCAATACTGTATATTATTTTATTATTATCACCATGATAAATCACATTAAGGTTTTCATCCATAGTAAAAGGAAGTGTCTCTGTCTTAGATCCTGAGAATATAAACATACCCAATCCAGTTGTATTTGCTATCTGTAAAAGCTGTTCAGAAATATGCTCAACCTGAAGAGCAATTACTTCAAGCTGCTCCTCATTTGTACTGTTTGCCATCTGAATAGCTAAGGTTCGGGCATTCACAATTAGTTCATGAGCTTGAATAAGTGATGAATCGGTATATTTTAACCAGGTTTTGCACAGATTAACATTAATTTCGCCTGAAGTTGGAGCGCAATCACCAGAGACCTGTTCATCATACTCAGATATATTAATGGTACTTAAGAAATTGTTTATCCCCGGATCCAGGTCTATTGAAGAACCTACATGATGGCTGCTTGATGATATTATAAAAACTTTATTTAATGGATCTGACCCATCATATCTAACATCAACAGTTACTGACTCCGATGCATCTGCAAGTGTCTCATTTATTGTTGTTTGCATTTCAAATGCAAGTTCGACACTGCTGTAATTTCCTTCATCAATCCTTACAGTAACAGGAGTACCGGTATTCGGATTGTTATCTACAGTAATTCCGAATGAATCATTTACACCAGATATAACATAATAAAATCTTGCTTCATCAAAATAATCTGAGTCACCGTCGGCAATGGTATGATCTTCGGTTATACCTGAAACCCCGACTAAGTCCCCAACAGCCTTAATTGTGAAATGCGCACCCGACCCATTTGTTATAGAAAAATAATTTTCACCATTTGAATTATAATCCACTTCAATGTCAGAAGTTAATGTACTTATCGCAGTTTCAAGAGCAACAGCAACCTCAGCGCCGGTATAAACCCTGCCATTTTCAAGCTCGCCTTCATTAATAATAGAAAGTAGTTGAGAACCACTTCCAACATCCACCGTAAACTCATCTAAACTACTCTCTGCAAAAACAAAACCCGACATAGTACGTTCATATGAAGAAACTGATGAACACATACTTGAAACTAATTTAGTTATTCTGAAGACATAAGATATATTTTCAAGGTGATACCATAAGGGTGCATAGATATTTTCAGGTTCAAAAATAGAATTATTCGCCTCAGGGACTAATCTATACAAAGAATCATCCAGACCGCTATAAGAATAATAGCCTTCTGAATCCGATATCACAGTATCAATATATTGATCACTTCCACAGGTAACTTTATAAATATTTATATTTATACCTTCCTTAGGATCTCCTATGATATAACCCTGAACAGAATTATCCGAAGCAAAACCTATTCCAGAAAAAGTCAGCGTAGATAGAGTTGTGAGAAACAGTGCGAGAGTAATAATTTGTAATTTTTTCATAAATCCCCCTCAGAAGTTAATATTATAATTATTTATTATTGGAACTATTAAATGGAAACAAGTGATATGATCTGTGTTACGAGACATGTAAAGTTAAGAGCTACATAACTTTAAAAATGGAGTCAAATTTAATACGGCATACTCTCTTATAAAAACACACTATATATTTATTTCTCCCCGCCAGCTGCAGCAGCCTGAATATTACCTAAAATACTGTGTTTTAAACTGTAAGGAGAATTTAAAAGCACCACCTGCTTGGCAAGCATCTTCTCGGGGTTTAATATTACCGGACCTACAAGATTAGCAGTAACAGAAGCACATTCATTAGCAATATTTACAATACATAATACAACGGCCTTATCAATACTTGATAGATTCAGATCCTTAATGGATTCATTAGATACAGAAACTTCATAATTTTCCATGATCTGAAGCGGGTCCATCATCACAAATGCAAGTTCTTTTTTTTCCGTAGACTGGAGCCACTTAAATAGACTGTTGGTGTTATCAAGAAGGATGAACTTTTTACTGTCAGGAAACCCTAAAACAGGCTCCGTAAAGGTAATTATCTTTTTCTCATCAATGTCCATCTCACCAAATTTAGTTGTCTGAATTTTCAATGAATCCTCCTGGTAAGTTACTTTTTATCAATTAATTTCTCAAGATCACTTAAGTCTGTTATTTCAGTATTTGAAGCTCTAATATTTTCATCCTGAATCTTCTGATAGATCTCTTCACGGTGAACCTTAATATTAGAGGGAGCCTCAATACCCAGTTTTACCTGTTTGCCTTTTAGCTCCATGATCACGATGCTTATATCTTCACCGATCTGTATTTTTTCTCCCAACTTCCTTGTCAGAACAAGCAATAGTTACTCCTAATTTTAATTTTTAAATAAAATTCAATAATGACAATTTTGTTATCACTGCTGATGATTGAAGCGCTGCGTTAAAAGCTGTCTGATGCGCCTGAAGATCTGTGAGCCGCTTAACCATATCAGTGTTTTCCGTATCTACCATCAGGTCTTCTGTTAAAAATTTAAATTTTTCTACCTGCTTTGCTGATGACTCAAACCGGGTTATAGATGTTCCAACGGTTGACCACTTTTTTACAATTTGTTCAATTGCGGAGCCAAGCTCCTCAAGAGGAGGTCCAACTTCAAGGTAATTTCCATTACTTAATGCTTTGTGAAATTTCTTTAAAACATCAAAAGCATTAGTACCTTCCATAAATGTCTCATGTCCGGTTATATTTACAGCAACATCTGTTGTCTCATCAATACTATATTTTATTTTATTATTATCACCATGATATGTAACATTAAGATCCTCATCCATTGTAAACGGCAGTGTTTCGCTTTTATGACCTGAAAATAAATACTTTCCAGACACGCTGCTGTTTGCCACCTGCAAAAGCTGTTCAGCAATCTGCCTTGCCTGCGATGCACCAATATCAAGCTGTGACTGATTAGTTGCGGTTGACATTTGCTCAGCTAAGTTACGTGCACTCTCAACTACATCTTCTGCTTGATCAAGAGCAGCTTCAGTGGCTCTCAGCCAGGTACTACCACGTTCAATATTTGTTTCATACTGCTCGAGTGAACTGATGGTTGACCTGTACCCGAGGATCTTACTCATTGCGATGGGGTCATCAGATGGCCTGTTTACTTCTTTACCGGTTGAGACCTTCTCATTCAATTTGAAATAGGTTTCATACTGTTTATTAATATTAAATTCAGACTGATCATATATCATTGAATAAGAAATTCTCATAATTACCTCAAAACAATATTTATCAAATTAATTTACGACTGTCATCTAAGATTAACAAGAACATTCAGCATCTCGTCAAGCGTTGAGATCAGCTTAGCGCTTACAGCATAAGACTGCTGATACTTGATCAGATTTATCATTTCCTCATCAATTGAAACACCGGAAATTGAAGATCTTCTCTCTTCATACTGATTAACCATATAATTCTGATGTTCGGCACCCCTTGAAGTATCCTCAACCTTTGAACCCACCTCAGCACTCAAAATATTATAGTAGGAATCAAGAGTTAATGAATCATTCTCAAGAACTTTCTCATCTCTAATATCGGTAATATTTATAGCATTCCGATTATCTCCCACCTGAGCCTCTCCAACCGAGAAATCAGATGTATTGCTTAACCTGGGAGTAGTACCGTTTGGCTCAAGAGAACCCGGTGTATAATCACTTACTGTTGATAAGTTCAACGCAATAACATCTGTGTCAAACTCATCAAACCCAAGCGTTATTGCAGTATTTTCTGTAGCTGATGAAGATGTCCAGTCCAGTTCAACAGATAATGTATTACCGTTTTCTTCAGAATTTGTGAAAGTAAAATCCCGTGTATCATCATCATAAATTACTTCATAGTACTGAGATGAGTTCTCATTCATCTCGTCCTGAATTTCTTCGGCCAGCTCCCCACCGGTGTAGCTTCGCGCTTCAAGTACTATTTCAATAGCTGTTGGCGAACCGCCTTCTGTAAACGCCATCTGGTCATTAAAATTTTCAGTAATGTTAAAAATATTAGATGAGAATCCAAGAGAATAATCAGCAGTTGTCTCTTCTGCCTCCCACAAAAAAGTCACGCGATTTAGATTATCTGGGTTGCTGACAAATGAAAACTTATGTGTTTCACGATCAAATTCAACAGCGTATGAGTCCCCAACATTATTTTCTTCAAGGAGTCTTTCAATTTCAGATGCCAGCTCTTCCGGTGTATATCTGCCTGATGGAATAACTATCTTCTTATAATTTCCTTCAACCAGATTTCCATCAGCATCACGGTTATTAGACAAATCACCGTCATCATCATATATAATAGTATTATTTGAACCATCAATATCAATTGCAGAAAGCGCTGCTGCGATCTTGTCAATATCAGAAACTGTGACTTCATCCATTGCAATATAACTGGCAGCGTTTTTTACAGTGCTGACCTTAAAAACATCACCTCTTACTGGCCCCGATGTTTTATCAATAATTTTAAATGACATGCCGTAAATTTCAATTGAATCATATCCAACAACATCACCTACGACTGAATCACTGGTCTGGCCTACGCCGAGCGAAGCCGAAATATCGCCTGAAAAACCCAACGTCACAGTAGCCGCAGAGGTTGAGATATCAATATTATGTAAATTTGTGTTTTTGTTTATAATATTAAAATTCCCGTTTATGGTATCAAAAGTAACGCTATAGTCCTGCCCGGATGATCCTGATGTTGTTTCAAGCTGTTTTTCAACTTCAGCTGCCAGTTCTTCACCTGTATACTTACCCTCAGAAATTACAGCAGTGATATCACCGCCAATCCCATCATCGTTAAATGATATCTCATCATTTATACCTTCAGAAATATCAAACAGTCTTTCTGCATATCTTGCATCAGAACTTATATCATCGCCATCTGAAACATTAAGCTCATCAACTAATGGATCAAAATTTAATGTTCCTGCTGCGCTTGAACGTGAAAATATATAATCAACATCAAAGCCCGTATTATTTGTTATAGTAAACATCTGGCTTAATTTATTGAAAGCAACATTAAAAGTACTCCCGGATACCGCCATAAGCTGTGTTTCAATTTCATCAGCCAGCTCAGCAGGTGTATATGACCCTACCGTTAAATCTGCTGTATAGGATAAGCCGCCAACTTCAAACTCTATTTGATTATTTGAGCTGCTAATATCTATTAACTGAGCAGCGTAATTATATATTCCTGACTTAACATCACTTGAAACACTTTCACTCTGGTTAAGTGTCACAGGTATCGCAGGTATTGTTACATTAAAACCGAGGATTTCAGCTATGGTTGTGTCAGTATGTGAAAACAACAAATCACTGGGGGCATTGCCAAGATTCTTAAATGAAAATTTTCTCTCATCCTCATCATAGGTAACCGAATAATCCGATGTTGAGTTCGTAGCAGCTGCATCCATCTTCTTTTCCAGTTCAGCGGCAAGCTCGTTTCCGGTATAGGTGCCATCATCAATTGTGATTAACTTCTGGCTTCCATCATCAAAAACAAACGATGAATTCCCCGCATCCATGGTAAAAAGATACTCTTCATTCAGATCATCATAAATCTCATATTTGGGATCAAGTGGAGACCCACTTATAAATCTAACCTCAAAATTACTTGCCATAAGCATCGTTGGGTCGGTTATTTCCGCATCAAAAATACTTGCACCTCCGGTGTTCGTAATAGCTGCCTCAATACTGATATCATTTGGCTGAAAAAAATAATTTGCGGTTGATCCATCAATACCATAACCCTCAAAATGAGCTTTGTTAACCTCACTAATCAGGGTTGCCGCCATAAAATCCAATTTTTCAATATATTCAGGAACAGTTTCATCTCTGATTTCCAGTAAACCTTTAAGTTCACCTCCGGTAATCTTATTTGTCAGGTCTCTTGTATTACCTCCTTCAACATGTTTTATTGAATAAAAATTTGAATTTTCAGGATTTATTTCTGCTTTAAGTTCCCAGAATTCATTTCCAGCAACAAGCGGCTGACCGGAAACAGTAAGGATGGTAACCTGGTGGTTGCTCGACAGCACCTGTATGCCTATTAACTGGGATAATTCTTCAGTCTTAAGAGACCTTTGATCGGTTAATGAGTTTGCACTTCCTCCCTGTGCTTCCTGTCCAAGAATCTGCTCATTAAGGTCTGCTATTTCTTGAGAAAGAATATTTATTTCTTCAACTGTACTTACAATCCGATTATTTGCATCACTTTGTACAGTTTTAAGATCAAATACCATTTTATTAAATTTTGAAGACAAAGACTGTCCGTCTGACTGTAAGACCCCTCTCTCAGCCAGTGATTCCGGAGAATCAGCAACATCATGCCATGAGTTCCAAAAATCGTTTAACAGCTCATTTACACCGCTTCCTGATGACTCATTAAACACAGACTCAATCTGAGACATGGATGATTCTTTTGATTCCCAAAAGCCCAGCACGCTCTTTTCCGCAACAATATTGTTGTTAATAAATTGATCATAACTCTTGGTAATATCACCAATTCTTGATCCTCTGCCAAAGACCAGACCTCCGACTCTTTGCGCTTCCCATGTCTCAATCTCCGGTGACTGGCGTGAATAACCCGGTGTATTGACATTGGCAATATTGTTTGAAGTTACAGCAATACTTGACTGACTTGTGAACAGAGCTTCTTTTGCAATCTGAAGTGTTCCGAAAATACCGATTCCCATTTAAACCTCCTCAGATATCATTGAGCTGGTTAAATTTTCGGATTTCAAATGACCGCACTTTTCATAAAAAGGAATCCCGGTTTTAGCACATGATACAAGAAAAGAAATTGACCCCTGTACGACTCTTAAAGAACCGTTTATATACATTCTGTTTTCTTCATTTACTGACTTAACTGAATTAACAAGTGAAATCAGCTCAGAGTAAGTATTTTTAATCTCATTTAGACGGGGATTTTTTATGGACCGGATAATTTGAGATAGGGTTATTGGTCTTTTATCAACTGGAACCTTATTATTGATCTGTTCAATAATACTTACGCAGTGTTCATCCAGTTGACTAATCTTCAGGATTACGTCATCTTTTATTCGATTATTTTTTTGGAGTTCATCAATAGACGAGTTTTTGATCAGCTCTTTTTCCTCGTGTAACAGGATAAAGAGCTCTTTATAATGAGAGATTTGGTCGGAAAGTACTTTTTTTAAACGATTAAATTGTTCCAGCATGTCTTTTACCCGCGTTTTGCGAGATAAAGGACAAAAATGCTCCTAAACAAACAAGTCTAACAGGGATTCATTAACCATATTTTCGGCTGTTTTATTAATATCAGCCTTATAGGTTCCGTTGTTCAATTGTTCCTTGATTTCGGCAACTTTTTCATCCCTGGATTCAGGAGCGGTTTTGACTAAGTCCTTTATCCGCTGAAAATCTTTTGCCCTGGATGACAATTGAACATTATCACTTACTGCTTCTGTTTTATTGACAGATCTTTCCTTCGCTTCCTCTGATGCTTGTTGCGTGTTCAGAAGCGATTCGTTTTTCATGGCAGCAACATCATTTACAATCTTCATCTTTTATCCTTTTTTGATGTTTTTTTGATACTACCATACTGATCGTCAAAAAAATAGAAAAACATTAGTTCAATTAGCCAATTCAGGGGGTTAATAATTCTATTTTATGTTGTTTTTGCATTAATTGTTTATAAAGAGCATCGGCAAGTCCGCTGTTCATTTTCTCTGACATCATTTGTGAATATTCCTCATCAAGCATTGAAGTATATATTTTTTCAGCATTTCCTCCAGAAAAAAGACCATCTTCAGGCACAGTACCCCTCATGGATTTAAGCATGGAATTATAAAGAAAAGATTCAAATTCAGTGCATTGTTTTCTTAACCTGGAATTTTTAGCATTTTCATCAGTAATTTTAAGTGACTGAAAACTTTTTTGAAGCTCATTTGGTATGCTTTGAATTTCCATTATAAATCCAATTATATAATTACAAGTTCTGCCTGTAATGCACCGGCTGCCTTGATCGACTGTAAAATCGCAATCAAATCTCTTGGCGAAACGCCTATTGCATTCAAACCATTTATTACCTCACCTATATTTGTACCTTTATCTATAACGATTAAGTTACTTTTCTGTTCTATTACCTCTACATCCGATTCAGGAACGACTACTGTCTGACCGCCGGAAAATGGCAAGGGCTGGGAAACCGACTGCTGCTCTTTTATAATAATACTTAAATTACCATGTGAAACAGCAATTGTTGAAATGCGGACATTTTCACCCATAACAACTGTGCCGGTACGTTCATTAAGAACAACTTTTGCGACAATATCCGGAGTAACAGATAGGTTTTCAATTTTAGAAATAAAACTTACAATTTTATTGTTATATCCTGGGGGTATAATTACTGACACTGTACCAGCATCAATCGGAGTTGAAATCCCAGATAAAATATTACGTTCAATCGCTTCTTTTACCCTAAGCGAGGTTGTAAAATCAGGATTTCTAAGGCATATTTCAAGGGTTGTTTTCTTTTTTAAGGCAATATCTATTTCTTTTTCAATTATTGCGCCGCCTGGAATACTACCCACTGTTGGATGATTTTTTTGTACGCCGCCGCCTGCAGCGCCTCCAAAAGAAAAACCTCCAATTGAAAGCGGACCCTGTGCAACTGCATATACCTCGCCATTTGGGCCTTTTAAAGGAGTCATTAAAAGGGTTCCGCCCTGAATACTTTCAGAGTTGCCGATTGAAGATACAATAACGTCTATTTTTGTTCCGACTTTTGCAAAAGAATGAAGCGTAGCGGTAACCATTACAGCAGCAACATTATCTACATCTACTTCAGCCGGATCCACGACTATTCCCATTTTATTCAGCATGCTTGTCAGACTTTGATATGTAAATTGAGTCTTATCATCATCACCTGTTCCGTCAAGGCCAACTATCAGACCGTATCCAACCAGCTGATTATTTCTCACCCCTTTAATATCAGCCAGATCCTTAATTCTTACGGCATAAACAGATGCTGAATTTAACAGGAAAACTGTCAGTGTTAAAATAATAATTTTTCTTATATTAATCATATCTTTCCTATATTATTTAAACGGCCATATCCATTCATAGATTCTTGATCCGTAACCCGGATTCTGTTTTTCAGAAATAACACCTTTACCTGTAACACTAATTTTAGCGTCTGCAATTGCTGAGGACAATACCACATTTTGCGCGGATACATCTTCAGGCCTGACCAGTCCAACCAGAAAAATTTTCTGTTTTTCTCTGTTAACAGTTATTTCTCTGTTGCCTTTTATCAGCATATTTCCATTAGGGAAAACATTAATCACCCTTGCGGATAGTGTGGCTAAAAATTTATCCTTTCTTGCTGTTGACCCTGCCCCGTTATAACTGTTTGAAGATTCTGATCCTATCGAAGGGTCAAAGATCCCGTCAACCGTTGTAGCGGTACTGTTTTCATCCGAGCCCCAGAAGTTATCCAAACCAAAGCTTAAAGGTGCACCAAAAAATTTTGATATACCAGATTCTGTTTTTCCAGAACTGCTGAGCTGTGTGGTTGCGTTCCTTGAAACATCAGTCGATTCAACAATATTTACGGTTAATATATCATTTACATTTCTTGCTTTTGTGTCATCAAAGAGAGACCCATATCTGCTCTGAGTTGACCACAGGGACCCCTCATTGGGATTTTTAACATCAATATAAACTGCCTGATCATCAAAATCCTGATTTTTTATTCCATATGACGAATAGTCAATTTTATTATTATTTTCAAAATCTCCCAAAGAATCTTTAACAATTGGACCGAGACATGAAGAGGTAAAAATAGTTACTATCAATAAAATAATTAGAATTCTAAAGATCCTAAAAATATTCATTAAAATATTACCTCCACCGTTTTACTGCTTTTAACAACTGCATAAACTTCTTTTTCAGATGAAGTATTAATTACTCTTATTGTGTCTCCTACAGCCCCGCGTTCAAGAGCCCTGGCAGGAACGGATAATTTTATTTGTTTATTCTCAAGAAGTATTGTGACCCTGTCTCCTCTTTTAACCACATTATTTATACCAACCATATTTTTACGTATTGCAGTCTCACTATTAATTCTGGTTTTTGCACGCTTACCAATAATTGAATTAAGGTCAGTTGAGATATGATCAGAGATGCCGGTAATATCTCTTGAAACAAGCTTAATATCTCCAGGTTTTATAGTACTGTTTCTTTCAATTACGTTTGTAGAAACCGCTACCGGGACTACGATAACAATATTTGCAGAAACTCTAACTTTCTTCCTGTAATTATTATCAACAACAAATGTTATTTCATCATTATAGTTTCCTATATATTCGTTATTATTATTTGAGCTAAAACTATAAGAAACTTCCCCCTGTGGTAGAACCAGGGGCTTACAGATTATATTTTTAATTTGTACATACTTCATATCCCAGGCTATATTTTCCCGGATATGCTCAATAAAAATTTCCTCAATATCATTGCGTCTGAATTCAATATGACCTGACAAGACATTTACTTTATCCGGACAGTTAAAATTAATTGAATCTTTTAATACCCCTCTCTTTTTAAGAGACGTTAATATCAAATTACGTCTTAAAATCTTTGTGCTCTTTGGAGACGGAGCAGAACATATAATTATGTTTTCAATATCCTCTATCCCGTCGAGAGAACCCTCTATGGTAGAGATCTCTCCCAGCAGAACTTTGGTGCCTGAAATCAGTGAGTCTTTATGTACATCTATTGATTTAACTATTCCGGAATATGCACTGTTTGTGAAAAGCATAAAGAGTACAGTGAAAGCAAAGATTATTAATATCGTAATTTTTAATATATTATTTTTCATAAGTCATACGTTCTTTCAATCACTAACGTTTAAGACTTGATGCTGTTCTAAGCATATCATCAGAAGTTTGAATCACTTTTGAATTCATCTCATATGCACGCTGACTGACAATCATATTTACCATTTCTTCAGCAACATTAACGTTTGACATTTCTAAAAATCCCTGGGCGATTGTTCCATAGCCGTCTTCTCCCGGTGTACCGGTCGTTGCATCACCCGACGCTTCTGAAGGCATATACAGACTTTTCCCAATATTTAAAAGACCGCCTTCATTTGCAAACATTGCTGTTTGAACATTTCCAACCTCAGCAACAGCTGCTGAGTCTCCGGCCTGAATAACAGAGATCGTTCCATCTGCTCCAATAGTAATATTCGTGGTATCATCCGGAATTGAAATTTCAGGTTCAAGAACATAACCATCAGATGTGACGACTCTGCCGTCACTGTCAAGCTTAAATGCGCCAGCCCTGGTATATGCAGTGTCACCGTCAGGTTTTGTTATCTGAAAAAATCCATTTCCTTCTATGACCATATCCAGTTCATTTAATGTCTGCTGAAAATCACCTTGGTTAAACATTTTTTGAACGGCTACAACTTTTGCACCATGACCGACCTGTATCCCTGTTGGAACTTCAGTTGAACCTGAGGTTGCAGTACCTGGCATTCTCAAAGTCTGATACAAAAGATCCTGAAAATCTGCTCTGCCTCTTTTAAATCCCGAGGTATTTACATTTGCAAGGTTATTTGCCACAACATCTATATTAAGCTGCTGCGCCTGAAGACCTGTGGCCGCTGTCCATAATGCTCTGATCATTTTATTTCTCCCCTTTTAATTAACCAGTCCTTTTATTGCTTGACCTGTACTTTCATCAATTGTTCTTATCATCTTCTGATATGCTTCATAAAGTCTGTTTACTTCGATCATGTCAACCATTTCACTCACGACATTCACATTTGACATCTCCAAAAATCCCTGTTTTACAGCTGTATTCTCAGGTTTCATTTCCCTTATGTCATCCCTTGTTTTTGCAAAAAGACTATGTCCCTCTTTCTTCAAACTGTTTTTATCTTCAAATTCAACAATTTCAATGGAACCTTTCTTAAGGCCGTTCAAATAAACGTTTCCCTCAGAATCAATATTCACATTACCATTTCCAAGATCTGAGAGACTCTTCCCTTTTATTTTATATCCATCAGATGTTGCCAGTCCACCGTCTTTATTAAGACTAAAATTACCCTGCCTCGAATATCTTTCACCAAAAGGCGTTTCAACTACAAAAAACCCAGGCCCGTCCAGGGCAAGGTTTAATGGGGAACCCGTATTCTTTATATGTCCTGTTGAAAAATCGGTTGAGACCTGCCTTGTTTTTGTATATGTTCCGTTATAGGCGTTACCATCACTGGTCATAGACTCATCAAGAGCAAATTCAAATGAAGAGGCGCTTATATTATCTGATTTATAACCTGTTGTGCTTGCATTCGCGAGATTGTTAGACAACAACTCTAATCTTCTTTCCTGTAGCTTTGCGCCTGACAATGCGATGTATATTCCCTGACTCATTCTTCTCCCCTTATGAATCGTTTGGTTTGTACTAACCTGTTACAAGATACATGCCATTTATAATTTTAGATAATTTAGTTCAATTCACAGCTTATAAAGCAGCTACTTAATTTTTGGCTCTATCTAATTGATTTAACTTAAGAATTCATGTGTAACATTCTCTAGTTAATGCCTGATTTATAAAGGGATTATTCTGATAAAATATCAGTTCATTGGTGGGGATATAAGAGGCATATTTTGCCCAATTAATAACTGAAATTTACTGGTAAAACCGGAAAAGTTTAAAAAAGATTAATCTAAAGAAGAGATATAAAAAGCTGAATTTACTAAATCAGGCAAGGCCCAGACAAAGGTCTAAAATCATTATAAACATACCATATTAAGCTAATACATAAATAGCCTGAACATAATGGCTCAGGCTATGAGATATATATTTGAAATGGGAGAAATTAGACAATTAATTGGACTTGTGACGGGTCAGCTGTTTTATCAGATCGATTTCAGAAGTACTCAGCCCGCTTGCTTTTTTAATTTCCTCAACCGGAGTATTAGTAGCGAGCATTTCAACAGCTTTTTTATAGGGTTCAGTAGTTTCATCCTGGATTGAAGTTTTATTTATGCCCTCAGATATCTCAACAGTTTTTAACATATCAAACCTGATGCTGTTATATTTATCATCCAGCTGTAGAAGCAAATCATTAAAGTCTGATATTTTATTATTAAAGTCAGAAAGCATCTCTTTTGTAACTTTTTCAGATTCAATCATCAATTTTTCAAACGAATCTTTAAGCGCCCGTATCTCATTTGACTCTGTTTTTGACTCTTTTCTGGTGAGACGGATAAGAATATAAACCAGTAAACATAAGATAAGAGCATCCGTTACTGCCATTAAGATTAATTGCATACTGTTAAGCATAACGAACTCTTATTATATTTCTATATCAATAATATGAATATCAGACACAGTTAATTGTTTACTGTTAGGATTAAAATTTTTATTTTTTTGCTGCATTGCTCGTCTATCATGCCTCTTCTTTTTTTCATTTACCTTTGATTTCTCAGATTTCTTCGTATTCTGAAGCGAAGTCCTTTTCTTTTCCGTCTTTTTGTTAATCCTTTGTGTTGCGAGATCATGATGGACAGTTACATTTTCATGCTGTACTATTGTTGACCTTTCAGCATTACTGGTGTTTGAAAGAATATGATTAAGCTGTATTATTTCCAACATTTGTTTATCCCGATTATTGATCTTTGTATAAAACTATTCGTCAATTATCGAAACAAACTTTACTTACCTTAACCGGTCATACCGGGATCATTATTTTAATTTCATTATTTCCCTTAATGGATTCTATTTTCAGTTTTGCCTTATATGGGCATAGCAGCTCTCCTATTCTTGCAAAACAGGAATTATTATTGCTATTTCTATCTGAAAAGCTGTTAATTATTTGATCTTTTTGAGAAGGTTCCATGTCTGGACCACTGTTACCAAACTCCATTATTATATGATTATCATCAGAATGTAATTTGATTGATATTTCCTTATTTTCAGAGTCCCTTAAAACATATATTAAGTTCTCAAGTATTTCATTTAAAGTATTTGGAAAATCTACGTAAATTGCGTCTTTAATAAATACATTATCAGCAATACAGATATCTTTTTTAATATTATGTTTAAACTCCATATTGGCGCTCATAAAAATAAGCTCGTTATTAAATAGCAAAGACAAGTTAAGATTTTCCTTATCTTCAGACACGCAGGAAATACTTTTTTGCATCAGGTTAGAGGTAATGGAATTTACCTTGGTACAGTTTTTTATAATGATCTCAACATCGTTAATTAATTTCTCAAGCTGCTCGTTTATCTCAGCATCAGCAGAACTTCCTTTTAATTTTTCCAAGCGAAACCGCAACATCTCCGATCTGCCAAGCACAGCAGATAAGGGTGAATTCATATTATGTAAGACACCTTTTACTAATAATCCAATATTTGCCAGAGCTGAAATATTTTTCTTAGCTAAACCTTTTAACATTTAATTCTCTTATAAATAATTAAACAAGCTTATAATTGAGCATTTCAATACTTCTAATTGTGTCTTTTTTAAATATCAAATTAAGTACATTTTTAAGTTTATACAGTTGTTCAGATCTTTTTAATTTTATTAAAATAATTTCAGAATTCTTATTATGAAACTGATTGTACACAGCTTCACGAATTTTAACACTATTATTTTTAAGTTGAATTAAATCAGCCTTATTTATACTGAGGATAAAATCCGATTTTAAAAAAACTCTGTCCCTGGCAGAATCCTGCATAGGGATAACAAATGTCTTCATCTCATAATTGACAGGTAAAGGAGCATTATCTATCTCATTTATTGCAGCGACAGTCGAGTTGTCAGCAAAAATCTCTTCATTCTTTTCCTGATCACCATCTGAAAATAATATAAAAAATAAAATAGTCATACAAAAAAGAAGAACAGCCATTAAAGATGAAACTGCAATCAGTATTTTAACAAGTGAAAACTGTTTAATTTTGGATATAATCTTTTGCTTAAAAGTCTTTAATGATTTTTCATCCGGTTCATCCTGTTTAGCCTCATCTTTAGAACTTTTTTTCTTTTTCTTTTTCTTTTTCTTTTCAGTTTTCGGCAATCCCTCAGTATCAAGCTGTGCCTTATCTCCAGTTATTGATCCCTCCGGCATTCCCTCATTATCCAAGGTCGCCTTATCCTCGAGAAATATATCTTCAGGCATTCCATCTTTATCAAGGTCAGCCTTTTGAGATGTACTTTTATCGTCAAGCTCATTTCCAGAAAGGTCAAGATCCTCAAGATCCTCATCAGCGTCAGGTTCAGGTATAATTACAGAATCAAATTTCTCATCAGCATTATTTTCTGGGACATCTTTAATTTCACCCAGGGCGCTTAGAAGCTCCTCTGCGATATCGTCTTTATCCAGTTTTGCTTTATCGTCACCGGAATCAGCCTTTTGAATCCCAGCTTTATCGTCCAAATCCTCGATATCATCCCCGGAGTTAGATTCAGATTCAGGCTCAGGTTCAATTACAGAATCAAATTTCTCATCAGCATTATTTTCTGGGACATCTTTAATTTCATCCAAAGATTTCAGAAGATCATCTGCGGTATCGTCTTTATCCAGGCTTGCTTTATCCTCAACGAGATTAGCCTTTTGAATCGAAGCTTTATCGTCTGAATCCTTGATATCATCCCCGGAGTTAGATTCAGATTCAGGGTCAGGTTTAATTACAGAGTCAAATTTCTCATCAGCATTATTTTCTGAGTCATCTATAATTTCATCCAAAGATTTTAAAAGATCATCTGCGGTATCGTCTTTATCTGAATCTGCTTTATCCTCACCGGAATCAGCGTTTTGAATCTCATCTTTATCGTCTGAATCCTCGATGTGATCCCTGGAATTAGATTCAGGTTCAGAGTTAATTACAGGATCAAATTCCTCATCAGCATTATTTTCTGAGTCATCTATAATTTCATCCAAAGATTTTAGAAGATCATCTGCGGTATCGTCTTTATCTGAATTTGCTTTATCCTCACCGGAATCAGTCTTTTGAATCTCATCTTTATCGTCTAAATCCTCAATGTGATCCCCAGAATTAGATTCAGGTTCAGATTCAGAGTTAATTACAGAATCAAATCCATCATCAGCATTATCTTCTGAATCATCTATAATTTCATCCAAAGATTTTAGAAGATCATCTACGGTATCATCTTTATCCAGACTTGCTTTATCCTCACTAGAATTAGCCTTTTGATCCTGATTATTCTCTTCTTTTACATCAAATTCGTCTGTCATTCTGAACCTTCTGGTCTAGTATTAATCTTACCACGCAGTCTCATTATTGCCCTGGAATGAAGCTGCGACACTCTGGATTCGGTTATTTCCATAACCTCGCTAATCTCATTCATGGTCAAATCGTTATAATAATAAAGAGATACAACAATTTTTTCCCGTTCAGGAAGTTCATTAATATATTCAGCTATTTCATCCTTAACTTCTTCTAATTTCAAAATAGAAAGCGGGTTTAAACTTTCATCAGTCAGACAATCAATAAGTTTAAGTCTCGTGTCATTACTTATAGATAGCATCTCCAGACTTAAAAGTGATATTCCGTTAGCCTGGGCAATCATATCATATACTTCCTCCAGATCAACACCAAGCTCTTCTGCAATTTCCTCATCTGTTGCAGGCCGATTAAATCTCTTCTCAAGTTCTGCAAAAGCCCTTTCAAGAACTGTTGCAGATTTCCTAACTGACCTTGAAACCCAATCCATATTTCGAAGGCTATCCAGCATTGCGCCCCTGACTCTGAATTCAGCATAGGTTTTAAATTTAATTCCTTTTGTTTCATCAAATTTTTCGACCGCATCAATAAGGCCCAGTGCACCCGAGTTGATGATATCATTAATATCAATATGTGGAGGGAGGCGCATTGCAATCCGGCCGGCAATAAATTTCAGGAGAGGTGTATACTTAAGAAATATTTCATTCCTCTCAGAAGATGAGAGCTTATTTTCTTTTTTTGCATACATAACCATTTTCTATACTATGGTAAAGTCCATATATTATGAACGGGCATCTAAAAGATTATCCCAGAAAAATTCAATATTTCCGCTTATTGAATCCTCAGGAGCATTCTCAATTATAGCTTTAGCCAGTCTCACAAAACAAAGAGAAGACGAAGAATTAGGATAAAGCTCAGTAACAAGCTTTTGTTTCCTGACAGATTTAACAATATTATCATCCTTGCAGACATAACCGGTAAATTCTATAGTTACATCCAAAAACCTTTCTGCGACAGAATTCAGGTTCTCGTAAAGTTCATCTGCCTCAGCTTCGTCCTTAACCTGATTAGCGACAAGCTTAAACCTGTCAATAGAATACTTTGTAGACATTACCTTCATTATTGCATATGCATCTGTAATAGAGGTGGGCTCAGGAGTAACAATAACAATTTTTTCCCTTGCCGCCATGTTAAAATACATTACATTTGAAGATATTCCTGCTCCGGTATCAATAAACATAAAATCTATTTCATCTTTTATAGAACCAAACTCAGATAAAAGATGAATTTTCTGTTCATCATTAAGTTCTGACAATTCCTGAATTCCTGAACTTGCCGGAAAAATCTTTATATTACCGGGGCCTTTAACTATTATTTCATTAATAGATTTTTCACCGTTTAGAACGTGCTGAAGATTAAATTCAGGCGTTAGCCCAAGCAGAACATCAATATTGGCAAGTCCAATATCTGCATCAAAAATATAAACATTTTTACCAAACTTACTTAATACATAAGCCAGATTAGTAACAAAATTTGTCTTACCGACTCCGCCTTTTCCGCTGGTTACAGACAAAACTCTCATCTGACTGTTATTATTAATTTTACCGTTCATAGTTTCATTTTTAGGCATATCACTTTCCCCGTATTTTTTTTTCCTTAAAGATGATGCCTGATCAGTTATTTCTCTGTTATCCAACTTTTCCTCCTGCAATATAGGGAATATGATGACTTATATCTCTAGTTAAATTTACCAGAAAAAAACATGTTCGTTACAGACTCTAAAGTAGCAGGCACGATGTCCTCAGGAACATTCTGTCCGGTTGTTAAATATGATACAGGTACTGCTGAAGTTAAAATAATATTGTATAAATGTCCAAACTTCAATGTTTCATCAAGCTTTGTAATCGCTATCCTGTCAATTCTTGTCCTGTTTAATGACTGTACTATCGATAAAAGTGTCTCTTTTGAGGTTGAAGCACTAATTAAAAGATGCGTTTCTATCTCTTTATTCTTTTCTATCCAAGTATTCACCCTGGAAACTTCTTCAGTTTTAATATAGTTTCGTCCGGGTGTATCAATTAAAACAAGATCTACGTCACGGCTTCTATTTATCTCATTCTCAAGTTCGTCTTCCTGTATTACATTAACAGGCAGGCCCATTATTTTACCATATATCTTAAGCTGTTCTGCAGCCGCTATACGAAAGGTATCGATGGTTATTATTTTTACATTTAACTTTTCCTTTATGGAATAATGAGCAGCTATTTTAGCAAGTGTTGTTGTCTTTCCTACTCCTGTCGGACCAATCAATGCGACTACTTTACATCTATTATCATTTATTTTTATATGTCCGTCAACCGGGACTTTACCCATAATCTGATTTAAAATATATTCATTTCTTTTATTTTGCGGAACATTCTTGCACCCATACATATTTTCAGCGATCAGGTATGATGCCAGCTGATGATTAAATCCGGTTTTAATGAGTGCATTAAAAGACGGCAAAAAAGGTGATGAAAAAATATCCTCATCAGATTCTTTATTATTGGAATACTGATCAACAAGGAACCTGGAAAAGCTGTCTTGAGCAACTCCGGATTTGTCCGTTAATACAGATTTAGAAGAACGATTATTTAAATCATGTATACCATTACAGGATCTTTTCTTTGAAGATTTCTGCTGTCTTTCAATAGCAGCGGTAACCTCAACCTTATTAAGATTATACGCCCCTGCAGGACTGTTACTACACTTAAGGGTACGGGATGAAAAAATTACTGCGTCATCTCCAAGATCACTTCTTACCTTGTCAAGAGCCTGTTTCATTGTGGGTGCTTTATATTTTCTAAGCTGCATCGTTTATATTCACCACTCCTAAAGATTTGATTTTAGTTTTAGTATCTATATCACTGTGTGACAGAATAGCTAGATTTGTAATGAATCTCTCTATAAGCCGTTTAAGATGTATTCTTACCGGTGGAGAGCATAACACAATCGGATGAGACTGAGTTTCTGTAAATTTCTTGATCTTATTTTCAATATTTCTAATTATCTTTTGAGCGATGCTGGGGTCCAGTGATAAAAATGATTCACGTTCAGCATGCTGAATCGCATTGGTAAGCAGATCTTCAACTTTAGGATCCAGCGTTAATAAATACAATGTCCCGTCATCAGACAGATACTGCTTGGTAATATACCGTGAAAGCGACTGTCTAACATACTCTGTCAACAAATCAATATTCTTGGTGGCGGGTGCAAAATCAGCAAGAGTTTCAAGAATTGTGACCATATTTCTAATAGAAACCTTCTCTTTTAAAAGGTTCTGCAGGACTTTTTGTACAACACCCAGAGGAAGAAGATTCGGAACAAGCTCTTCAACAAGTTTTGGGGTTTTTTCAGAAACTTTATCAAGAAGATACTGAACTTCCTGACGCCCGACTATCTCATTAACATGAGTTTTCAAAAGTTCTGAAATATGTGTCGCAAGAACTGTGGAAGGATCAACGACTGTATAGCCAAGCATCTGAGCCCTTTCCTTCTTATCCTCTGATATCCATTTTGCAGGAAGTCCAAAGGCAGGTTCCTTGGTTTTAATTCCTTCAATTGTTCCTTCGACCAGACCGGATTCCATTGCGAGGGCATGGTCAGCCATTATTTCACCCCTTGATACTTCAATACCTCTGACTATAAATGAATAACTGTTTGGAGGTAACTGAAGATTATCTCTAATATGTATCGGTGGAACAACAACACCCATATCAAGTGCAAACTGTCTTCTTATCGACCGTATTCTATCAAGCAGTTCACCGCCTTGTTTCTTATCAACCAAACCTATAAGACCATAACCCACTTCAATTTCAAGATCATCAACTGCAAGCAATGCTTCGACGTTCTCAGGCCCTTCAATCGGTTTTTTCTGTTCTTCTTCGTCAGCTTCCGGAAGCGTTTTATTTGATTGTGTCACAGAGTAAGAAATAAATCCTGCGATAATTGCAAGACCTAGAAACGGAATTGTTGGAAGACCGGGAACAAAAGCAAAAAACAGAAGAACAATAGAGGCTGTGGCAAATGCTCGCGGATGAACAAAAAGCTGAGAAGCAAACTGAGTACCCATATGACCGTCAGAAGCAGCTCTTGATACAATTATACCGGATGCAGTTGAAATCATGAGCGCGGGTATCTGACTCACGAGACCATCACCAACAGTAAGTAATGTATAGGTCTCAGCAGCCTCGAAAAATGACATATCCTTTTGCAAAACACCAATTATAAGACCACCGATAATATTAATAAATGTAATTATTATACCGGCAGTGGCATCTCCACGTACAAATTTACTGGCACCATCCATGGAACCATAAAAATCAGACTCTTTTTCCAGCTTAACCCGTTTTAACTTTGCTTCTTCCTCATCTATAACCCCATTGTTCAAATCAGCATCAATACTCATCTGCTTACCCGGCATAGCATCCAGAGTAAATCTGGCTGCGACTTCGGCAATTCTTCCAGAACCCTTTGTAATAACAATAAGATTTATAATTACAAGAATTGCAAAAACAACAACACCGACCACATAATTACCACCAACAACAAAAGTACCAAAGGCTTTAATCACCTGCCCTGCAGCTGCGGTTCCCTGATCACCATTAAGAAGAATAAGTCTTGTTGATGAAATGTTTATCGCAAGCCGAAAAAGAGTGGTGAATAACAGCAGGGATGGAAATATAGATATCTCAAGTGCCTCAACGATATATATACTGATAAGAATTAAAACAACTGAAAATGTGATATTACATGACAATAATATATCCAGAAGCCATGTAGGAAGCGGAATAATCATAATAACGAGAACAGATATTATGCCGATGGACATATAAATATCGCTATTCTTTGTCAAAAATGATAATTTATCATTCTGTTTAACTGTTGATTCCATATAATAATTAAAACCTCAATTAACTGTTAACAGCCTGTTTATTATTCTTTTGATTATAAACATATGCCAGAACACTCGCCACGGCCTTATAGAGCTCTTCAGGTATTGCTTCACCAATCTCAACCATCTTATAAAGTGACTGTGCGAGCGGTTTATTTTCAACTATAGGCACATTGTTCTCCCGTGCGACCTGTCTAATTTTTTCTGCAATAAGTCTGGCCCCTTTTGCCACAACAACAGGTGAACTGCTGACACTCCTGTCATATTTTAAAGCAATGGCAAGCCGGGTTGGATTTGTAATAACTACGTCAGCCTGAGGAACACTGGTCATCATTCTCTTTCTGATCTCTTCAAGCTGAAGCCTTCGAATCTTCGCTTTTATCTTTGGATCACCTTCAGAATTTTTTCTTTCATCTTTTACTTCCTGCTTGGTCATCATAAGTTCTTCAGTATGTTTTTTCCGGGTATAGTAAAGATCATAAATCGCAATCAAAAGAAGAACAAAAGCAACAGAAAGAATTATCTTGATCATGGTTACACCGATATAACTGATAATTGCCCATATACCCATATCCATAATTAAGGGTATCTTGTTCATTTCTGCTTTAATAATAAAATACGGAGGAATAGCAACCGCACAAAGTTTTGCAATCTGCTGCAATATCGTTACAAGCTGTTTAACTTTAAAAAACTTCTTCATACCTTTCACCGGGTTAAACTTGTCAAACTTCGGTTCGAAGACCTTAGTCGTAAACATAAAACCAATCTGAAAAAGATTAGACATTAACGCCGCGGCAACCAAAATCATAAAAAAAGGCATCAAAACAACAGATACATCTATTAGAACATTTTTTAATAGCGTCACCATAGTTCCCTGATTTACTTCCATCAGTGTCTGATGTGAAATAAAATTTACTAAAAGAGCTGAAAGGTTTTTAGCCATTGCAGGCCCCATTAAAAGAAGATAAATCAACCCTACAAAAAGTCCTGCAACCACATTTACATCCTGGCTCTTGGCCACATTGCCGTCTTGCCGGGCTTTTGATTGCTTTTTCGCAGTTGGCTGTTCGGTTTTTTCTGAACCGTCTTCGTTTTCCTTAGCCATCCAAATATCCTTTAATTAAGGTACTTTAGCCAGACTAATTGTATTATAAACATAGCCTTCAATAAGAGGAAATGTCCTTTTTAGCATCATGATAAATGTTGGCAGGATCAGGCCGATGGCAATAAGACCGGCGGTAATCTTAAGAGGCATACCTATAATCATGATATGCAGCTGAGGCACAGATTTATTTATCATGCCAAAAGCTGCGGTAACAAATAAAAGTATCGCAATAATAGGCGCACCAAATTTCATTGCCAGTAAAAAAAGATCAGATGTTATCTTTATTATATATTGAAACAGACTCGGAGACAGGTAACATTGAAGCAGTGGTATCTTCTCAAAACTTACAACAATTGCACTTATAAAAAGGTGGTGCATGTTTGTAGCAATAAAAAGCAATAAAACTAAAATATTAAAAAACTGCGCAACAACTGAAAACTGAGAACCTGTCATGGGATCCATAACCCGCGCCATACCAAAACCCATCTGAGTGCCAATTATATTCCCGGCAAGCTGTACAGATTCAAAAATAAGTCTGGTTGAAAAACCTATCATAGCACCAATTATAACCTCTGATATTATTGAAGGTATCAGTCCAAGCAGTTTGATTTCAGACAATCCAGGAGGCATTTCTACACAGGGATAAACAAGAATGCTAAGTAAAATAATAATACCTGCTTTTGCAATCGTTGGGATATCCTTACTTCCAAATATAGGCAGCGATATAATTATAGCGCCAACCCTTATCACTATCAGCATGAATGTTGTTGTTTGTTCAATTGTAAAAGGAAGTTCCATTATATATTTTCAAAAAATGTTTAACCAATTACAGAGGGTATACTTGTTATAAGCTGTGTTGTATATTCAACCATTAATCTCATCATCCATGGCAGAAAAAAAAGTAATGCGAGAAACACCGCAATAATTTTGGGGACAAAAGTTAGTGTCATTTCCTGTATTTGTGTAGCCGCCTGAAGAATTGCAATAATTAAGCCGACCACCATCCCAGCTCCGAGCATTGGAGCGGCCATTAGAAGAACCATTTTAACGGTTTCCTTACCAATTGATAAAACAAAGTCCGGTGACATATTTTTTCCTTTAATGAAAACTTTTAACAACGGAACCAATCAGCAGGTTCCAGCCATCCACTAAAACAAATAAAAGCAGTTTAAACGGTAATGAAACCATAATCGGGGGAAGCATCATCATGCCCATTGAAAGAAGCACACAGGCAATAACCATATCGATTATAAGAAAAGGCAAAAACAATATAAACCCAATAGAAAATGCAGTTGTCACCTCACTAATCATAAAAGCCGGCAGTATAGTCGTAAACGGAATTTCTTCGGAAGAGTTAGGTCTTTTTCCTTTGCTTAGCGTTATTAACAAAGCAAGATCCTTCTCCCGTGTTTGTTTAAGCATAAAATCACGGATTGGACTTTTAGCTTTCTCAAATGCAATATCATAGGATATCTCTTCCGCAAGATAGGGCTTAAGAGCATTATCATTTATGTCATTCCAGACTGGCGACATTATATAAAAAGTCAAAAAAAGCGCCATGCCTGCAAGGATCTGATTCGACGGTGACTGCTGTGTATGCATTGCCTGCCTGAGAAAAGAAAAGACGATCATTATCCTGGTAAAAGAGGTCATCATAACAAGAATTGATGGGGCAACGGTTAAGATGGTTAAAATAAATACAATCTTTAACGTCGTTGCAACTTCCTCGGGTTCGTCTATCTCATTTCCGCCAATACTTATTTGAGGAATAGATATAGATTGTGCCTGAGCTACCTGTGTAATTACCGCAAGAAAAAGAACGATCGGTATTAAAATAATTATAATTTTTTTCATAGTCTCAGATTCAGTTCTTATTTTTTAAACTAAAAAATCTTTTTAATAAAGAAGAGGTGTTAATATCTCTAAAGTTATCTTGTTTTGGTGAATTTTTATATCCCTTACTCTCAAGAAGCTTAAGTTCCTCAGAATTAGAAAAATTAACATCTTTAAGGTAATTAATCTCGTTTGCGGATGAACCTAAAAGAACATATTCAGAAGCAACTTTTATAAGGACTACTGATTTTTTAGGACCCAAATACAGTGTCTCAATTACCTTCATACTTTTATTTTCAGAAAAAAACATATTTCCCTGAGGCATATACTTCTTCAACAAATTAATACAGACCAGCATTATTCCAATAACAACAGCAAGAACTGAAAACATTTTTACTGTCATGAAAGCAAAACCCGGAACAACAGAATCATCCGCGGCAAGCACAGCTGAAGGCATAAAATGACAAAACATAAAGCTTATTAAGACAATTTTACTTTTCATAGAATTATTTTAAGTTCTCAATTCGTTCTTTAGTACTCACAACATCAGTAAGCCGAATTCCAAATTTTTCATTAACCACGACGACTTCTCCCCGTGCGATCAGTTTCTTATTTACAAGTATCTCAAGAGGATCACCTGCGAGCTTGGAGAGTTCCACGATTGAGCCCTGTCCCAACTGTAAAAGATCATAAATTGGAATTGAAGTACGTCCAAGTTCTACAGTCACTTCAAGAGGAATGTCCATGATAAAGCCAAGATCCCCTGAAGCAGCCTTAACTCCGCCTTCTTTCAATTCAGAAAATTCGGCTGGACGTTTCCCGGCAACTGATGATTTTTTAGCAGGAGCAGGAGAGCTTTCATTAATTGCAGTGCTGTCATCTCCAATATCATCCCACGAGATGTCATCAAGCGTGTCATCCCCGCCACCTGTAGTGTTATCAATATTATCATCCTTAGACATTTAAAATTACCTCCTGTCTTCTAATTTTGAAATTTGAATAGCGTTATTGCCGTGATATGTTCCCGGCAACCCGCTAAACTTCTTGACACCTTCAACACGCAGATCAAGTTCATCCTCGATATATTTATTTAATGGAATCACATCACCAACAGCCAGATTAATCAGTTCATTTGCTGTTAACTGTGCTTTACCAAGCTCAACCTGCATGTCAACCGGTACGTCATTAATAAGACTTTTTATTGCCTTGTTCCAAAAAGGATCTTTATTTATTTCTTCAACATCAAAATCACCCATTAATTTATCTTTTATCGGCTCAAGATTTGAAAATGGAACACATATAGTTATAATTCCGGAAACATTTTCTATCTCAACACTAAATGTAATTGTGATGACAAGCTCATTCGGAGGAACGATCATTGCAAATTGAGGATTTACCTCTGACCTTTGATAATCTGATTTTACAGGCACAAATGATTCCCAGGCTTTACTCCACTCATCAAGTATTCCCCGTGAAATTTTTCTTATAACCGTATTCTCAATTGAAGTGAATTCCCTTCCTTCAATCTTAGCCTTAATGGACCCCCCACCGCCAAACAGAACATCAACAAAATAAAAAACCAGGACAGAATCTATAAGAAGAATATTTAGACCTCTTAATGGCTCCATCCCGAATATATTTATATTTGCCGGCACAGGAATCTCTCTTAAAAATTCATCAAATCTTTTTACATCTGTTGATTCAAAAGAGACTTCTGCCAGTTTTCTTATGGTGTTTGAAAGGGTTATCCTGTATGACCTTGAAAACTTATCAGTGATAACAACAAGTTTTGGAAGTTTTACCGCTTTATCAGATTTCGTTAAATCATAAGCAACGGTATCTGCCCCCTCCTCGGGAACAAGGCCCTGCTCTGTTTCAACTTCACCCCCTGAAATTCCCTTTAATAATGCATCAACCTCTTCCTGGCTAAGTATCTGACTCATTTTAATTCCCTGATTAATTTTTATTGAACTACAAAATTTGTAAAATAAAGATTCTGAACATTTCCGGTGGATAAGAAATTATTAAGACTGGTAATTATCTCATTTTTCAGCATTAACTTACCCTCAGCCGATTGTATGGATTCAAAAGACTTTGTCGCTAAAATCAAAAGTATACTGTCTTTTATCATCGGCATTTTATTATCAACTTCTACATCAACACCTTCCTTGTCAAATTCAAGAGTCATTTCAAGCTTCAAATAATTTCTTCCGCCGGCTCCGGCCAAATTTACAATAAAAGAATCAAGCGGCTTTATTGGCCCGAGCATATCCTTCCCTTCCTCAGCTTCATCTTCTTCTGCACTGCTGTTTTCTTCTGCGACTTCACTCTTATCTTCAGCTTTCATGTTTTTAAGTATTAGAAATGCTGCAGCACCTCCGCCGCCGATAACAAGGCCGGCAATAAGCAGTATGATAATTAAAAGCTTACTCGATTTTTTTGCTGGTTTTTCTTTTGCAGCTTCATCTTTTACATCTTTTTCTTCTTCAGCCATATTAGATCCTCTTAATTAGAATATTCAATTATGATTTAGTAAAAACAAGTTCTATTCTTCTGTTTTCTGTCCTGTTTTCTACAGTATCATTATTTTTAACAGGCAATGAATCGGCAAAACTTGTAACAAATAATTTGTCAGGTTTGACTGAAGCTTTATTCACATAAAAGTCAAGCACATTAAGTGCTCTTTGCATTGCCAGCTCCCAGTTTGAGGGAAATAACTTTTTATTTACTAAAGTTGAATCTGTGTGCCCTTCTATGGATACTTTCAATGAAGTCTTTAATATGATTGGCGTTATCTTACCTAAAGTAAGATATGAACTTTCTTTAATCTTTGCCATCCCGGGTGAGAAAAGTACGTTCTCATTAAATCTCAAAACAATACCTCTTTCTCTTTTAATTACACTTATTCCCGGCTCGAAAAATTTTTCGTCAATTAGTTTTTCAAACTGTTTGAAAATTATTTCCTGCTCATTATATTCTTTTTTTCCCTCCTGCCTTAACGCAGTAAATTCTTCAAGCTTCAGTTCATCGGGTATCTCAGCAGAAACATAATCTTTTATCTGCTCTCCTTTTTTTTCCAACTTCTTTACATCTTGAATAAACTTTTGTTTATGGCCCATATCATCAAGATCAAAAAGCTGTTCAATTATGGCGGCCTGCTCTGATTTTCCAAATTCCAAAACACCGAGAGCATCAATCAGTTCAGCCTGCAGATCTTTTATTTTTGTAGCATTAAGTGAACTCATACTTAAAATTAAAACAAAAAATGTTAACAAAAGAGTCATCAAATCGTTAAAGGTACATAACCATTTGGCTGTATCTTCATAGGGGATTATTATAATTTTTTTCTTTGCCATAGTTTTTTATATATTTATTTGCTCAGGTCCCATACTCTGAAACTGGGCGGAGAATCTCTTAACAGTTTGCCGCCGCTGTAAATATAATCCCCGGAAAGTGATATAATGATATCAACTCTTTCATTTCTTTTTCTATCTTCCTCCGTATCATTTGATACGAATGGTCGATTTGGGCCATAACCTACAGCAGATAACCTTTCTGACGGGATGTCACCCTCGTTCTGCAGGTGCTTTAAAACTTTAACCGCACGCATGGCCGAAATCTTAAAATTTAAGGTACTATCTAAAGGATCAATAACAGTATTATCCGTATGACCCTCTATTCTTATCGGCATGGGAACATCTTTTAAAATTTTTGCGAGCTCAGAAATATTTTTCTTAGACTGCCGGGTTAATTCAAATGAATTTTCCTTAAATAGTACTGTATTGAGCATTGAAACATTAACAAACCTGTCATTACTTTTAATGGACACCTTATCCTCAAGCATCTTTCCTCTAAGAAACTTGTAAATAGGCGCTGCGATTTTTTCTTCCTCCTGAGTACCCATATCCGGAGAGGGAATCACAACACTTTCACCCTCTTCAAACAGCAGCCCCCCTTTGAAAATATTCAATGCGGACCTGAAACTTTTTGATATGGCAACCATTTTACCCTGGACAGGCGTTGCCATGGAACACAGCATAACAAAAAAAGCGACCAGGATAATGCTTAATGAACAAAAGATAACCTGCCAGTCGCTGGGTGCTTCTTCCTGTATTTTTCTTATTCGTGGCAAACCTTATTTCCCTTCTTCTGCCATAACTGCTGCTCTTTTTTTAGGCTCAATAAAAGCGACAAGTTTCTGTTCAACAATTCTGGGGTTATCTCCGGATTGAATTGCTTTTATCCCTTCAGCCATAAGTGTTTTCTGAAGAACTTCTTCAGCACTTCTTGTTTTTAATTTTCCGGCAAAAGGAAGACAAATAAGATTGGCGAGCACAACACCATAGAATGTCGTTAAAAGCGCCACTGCCATTGCCGGGCCGATAGAACTTGGATCATCCATCTGCTGAAGCATCTGAACAAGACCAATAAGTGTTCCCATCATTCCCATGGCTGGTGCAAAAGTTGCCATGGTTGAAAATATTTCCGCACCAAACTTATGCCTGTTTTCAAGCTGCTCAATCTCAATGTCAAGGATATCTCCAATGACCTGAGGCTCCAGACCGTCAATGGCCAGATTTATACCTTTCACCAGAAAAGGCTCATCAAGATCCTTAGTCAGAGACTGAAGCGCGAGAATACCTTCCCTTCTTGCGACTCTTGAAAATTCAACCAGGTTTTTTATCACTTCTGAAGATGATCCTGCTTTATAAAAAAAACAGTTTTTAGCAACGCCCATCACACTCAGCATGGCGGCAAGAGGATAGTTCATGAGCGTAACACCAATTGTACCCCCTACAACAATCATAAGAGACGGTACATTCACAAACCACATAAAACCGCCCCCCATTAAGATCGCGATCAGAACTAAACCAAAACCTGTTACTGCACCAATAATTGTAGCAATATCCATCTAGCTCTCCTAAAATCCAGTTTGTTTTATGTATATTTGAGCAAGTTATATGCCAAGGGAAAAATTATAGATATTAAGGTGAAATAATTTCCAAAAATTCATTATCATAATATTATGTTGATTTTTCAAATAGTTAGAAAAATAATAGGGATCAAAAACTCATTTATAATATAATACATTATTGCTCTATTTATGTCATATCAGTCTCAATTATAATTAATTACATCAATAGTCATATATTTTATAAATAATTGTAAAATGTCAAACACAAAGAAAATTAGTTAGAATTTTGACACAAAAAATTAAAACCGAAAAAAGCGTCAAACTTAATGGGTAACCTCTTCAATTAAATTTATGAACAGACAGACAGTTATCCGTTCAGTTGATGGACAGTACTATATTAAAGATACCTCATTATAAAGTTATATTCAACATTGAGGTGATGGGCTCATAAAATCCTTCACCACAGAGGCACCCAAGTGAAATAATAATAAAATTCCACGGGGCAGACAGAGCACACAGAGAAAGGCTTGATTGAAAAATGGTGCCATGCCGTATTTATTACGGGTGACATCTTAATATTTTGTTATTTTCTCAGAGAGTTCTGTTAGCGAATGGATTCCGTGTCAAGCACGGAATGACAACAGTACTAATATTTATTTTAGCTTAGAGCGTTTCACAAAATACTATAAGCACACGAAAAGCATCGCATCTTTTAGAAACAGTGTTTTACTCTGTGTGCTCTGTGGTGAAAATTTTGTAGACTTAAAACAATGTAACATAAATTTCAGGCATAAAAAAACCCCATGTAAAAACACACGGGGTTATACCTGAATATTACACCAATTACCTACTACGACTTGAAGCCCCCTACATTTAAAGGACATTTCGCAATCTTGATTCTCACCATAGCGGTGCTATGCCTGCGAGTCAAAATTACCCCAACTGCCCTTTAAATAAATGGATTTTGTCGCCTCGCTACGATAACTGGTGAAAATCCAGGTAATATTCAAAAAAACAGGGGGGGGAGGAGAAGTGAAGTTCAGGGATGAAACATTCACCTCATTCCCCTGTTTCTTTAGATCAATTACCGTTTCAGATTAATCAGCTCAGAAAGCATTTGGTCTGTCGTGGTTATAATTTTTGAGTTGGCCTGGAAACCTCTCTGCTGAATGATCATGTCAACAAATTCCCGTGACAGATCCACGTTTGACTGCTCAAGTGAATTGGGTGAAATACTTCCGTTTCCATTGATTCCCGGAGCAGCGGTAAGGGCATCACCGGAAGCACGTGTTCTGGCATAATTATTACCGCCCTCTCTGCTTAAGCCCCAGGGATTTGTAAATCTTGCCAGAGTAAGCTTGGCAAGGTAAAGGACCTGTCCATTTGAATAATTACCGGTTATGACTCCATCCGGATCAACAGCAACATCCTGGAGAGAACCTGTACCGTAACCGTCCTGGGTCTGAAAAATAGTTGAAGAAGCCGCTCTAAACTGTGTTGTAATATTTGTCCCGCTTACAAGTCCAAAATCTATATCATCTATCTGCTGTGCTGGTGCGCCACGGTTAAAATCAAAACCCTGGCTGCCGTCAGGCTGTTCTGGAGTTAAATATTCAGGCCCGGTCTGTGAAGTCAGGATACCCGCATTGTTAAAAGTCAATGTACCGCGTGCCTGCGCTTCTTCTTCTCCGCTTAAAGAATCACCTGCCGGCACATATGCAAACCATTCCCATGTAGCAACATTGGTTGTTTCAGATGCTTTTCTAAAATATAAAGATAAAGTATGCGGACCACCCGCAGAATCATAGACTGAAAGTGCGGTTGAATAGTTTGAGGTTTCATCCGGTGTGTCTACCTGAAAACCGACTCCGTTATTAATTGTAAAATCATCAATGCCTAGAACATCTGTAACCAGAGAGGACACCCCTGCCTGTCCGGCTATCTGAACATAGCCGTCATTCCCAAGAGTACTTGACTCGATCTTAAAAGTATTGTCCGTTTCATAGGAAACTTCTACCCTGCCCTCTTCACCGCTGGATAAAAACTCAGCATTAATTTTGTCTTCCAGCTCACTGGCCAGAGAACTACCGGTATAAGAGCCGGAATCAATAGTTATTGGCACCTCAGTTTCTGTATCCACGCTTAATGTCATGGTATCGTTCAGTCCGATCACAATATTAAAGTTCACAGAATTATCAGCCACCAATGTAACAGATGAAAAGATAGTTTGCGCTCCAATTGTTGGGAATCCCAGCATTTGAGCGGAATTAGATGCGGCCCAATCAACATTAATATCGCCACCAATATTTTGAATTTGGAAAAAACCTGTTGTTTCATTATATATAACATCTATATCAGTAGTTCCACCAAGAACAGTTTCCACAGCGGTTTCAATAGCTGCTGAGATCTGATCACCGGTATAGAAAGTATTATTACTCAAACCACCATTAGCGATCAGATCGCAAGGATTCCCATCTACATTTATTATAGTATTTGTCCCTGCGGAGATCAGAAAATTATTTTCACTTGGACCTCTTGATTCAGTGAATCCACCGGAGGTTAAGCCGCTGCCTTCTGTTACGCTGTCATATTCAGCGATATTCACTGTGGTCAAAAAGTTTTCTGCTCCGGCATCAAGATCGATCTCTGATCCGGTTCCACGGCTGCTTGATGTTATGCTGAAAACTTTTTGCGTAGGAATGGTTTCATCATAGCGAACTTCAACGGATACACCTTCAGCGGTCAGAGAAAGATTAATTTGTGTTTCCATTTCACTGGCGAGTTCATGACCTGAATATTGACCTTCATTAATTCTTACTGTTTGCGGCTCACCTGTTGTGGGGTTACCATCAACAGTAATATCAAATACATCATTTACTCCGGTTTTAACATAATATTCTCTTGCATCGGTGTTTCCAGTGCCTCCACTATTAGTAATGGGCAGACCTCCTGTTGGAATACCTAAAGCCTCGGCTATTGCCCCGCTATCTTCGAGCACAAAAGAACCAACAGTCGAATTATTTGTTATATAAAAAGTATTTTCATCACCGCCTGACGAATTATACTCCACTTCTATGCCGCTAATTGCTCCTCCTGAAGCTGAAGTTATCGCCGTTTCAAGCGCATCAGCAACCTCAGCACCGCTGTAAACCTTACCTGTTTCAAGCCCACCGTTATCAATAATAGAAAGTGTTTGAGCAGCACCATCATCGTAATTAAACAAATGATAAGGATTATCTGCTTCTGTACCTGCAAACACAAAACCCGATGACGAATGTTCAAATGAATCAACAGCCGCGCCGGTTTCAAGTATTTCCGCTGCGGAATCCAGGTTTGCGGCAACATCGATCGAACCGGTTGGATTAGGCGCTGATTGGTTGGCATTAATCCGTATATCCTCAAAATTACCCTGCTGCTCTCCAGTCGTCGGATCAAGCTCCCAGCCCTGGACTCTCAGGTCTGCCGGGTTTACCAAAAAGCCCTCTTCATCAAAACGGAAATGTCCAGCACGGGTATATAAAATGTTATCGTTATCAGGACTGCTGACCATGAAAAAACCAGCGCCGCCAATGGCCATATCTGTGGGTTCACTGGTACTTTCGAAAGACCCCTGTGAAAAATTTGCATCAACCGCACTCAGTGCAACTCCACGGCCGACCTGAGAGGTGCCGGAAGCACCTGATATACTTTGAGCAAGCACTGTTTCAAAAGTTGACCGTGAGCTCTTAAACCCGATGGTATTTACATTGGCAATATTATCACCAATGACGGACATTGAATTACCAAGTGTATTCAGTCCGCTGACCCCTGAAAATAGAGCGCTGGATATTCCCATTAAATTTCCTCCCTGATATTTCTAAATTAATTTCCTTATTAATTTATCTGCTGTAATCCTTACAGCATTTTTAATCTATAAAAAATACGGCGCGATGCTGAGAGCAATATCACTGATACCTTTCACCGTATCACCCAGACCTTCAACAAGATTATATAAACTGCCCTTCTGTTTTACCTCGATAATATCTGTTGCAGGTATTTTAACTCCCGCCACATTGAGATAAGTATGACCATCCTGTGAATTAACACCAACAACTTCACCGGAAATTACTGTTGTTGCTTCTATTGCCTTTCCAGCGGCATTGTATGCGTTTACCACAAATGAATATTCACCTTCAGGAAGAACTACGCCATTTCCACTTGTCTTCCTACCGTCCCATTCCGCATAATTCATACCTTCGGGTTGGTCATTCATAGCAAGCGAACGCATAAGCATTCCATGTTTATCATAAACACTTATTTCCACAGTGGATGCGTCATCTGCCAGTTCATAACCCACCTGAGGTTCAGTTTCAGTATCCCAGTAAATTTTATCTCCGGACGCGATTACATCTTTTCCAATAAGATCATATGGGTTGTTAACCGCGTTATTTGAAGCTGTCTGAGTTTTTTCTCTTATCTCAATGATGTCACCGATTGCAATCTGCTGATCATCAATTAACACATAACCCACACCCTCTACAAAGGTTATGCCGTCCACAACACCTGTTGTATAGCTTGTTGCACCAATCTGGTTCGCATTTTCATCTGCCGCGTATAGCTCATAAGTATAATTGCCTTCAGACATATAATTTCCATTAGAGTCTTGTCCATACCAGGTCGCGCTCTGCTCACCGCTGTCCATCCGGCCAAAATTAATAGTATCTACAAAAGCCTTATTCTCATCGTAAATATTTATATTTACATTACTGGCCTGGCCATGAAGATTAAAATCAATGTTAGCAGGATCTCTTCCGTCAAAATGGATACTGTTGCCGCTTGTGACTACTTCTTTACCAATAAATGTCATTGCCTGTGAGTTATTAATCGAAGCCATGTAAAGCTGCAAGTACCCCAGGTTCTGATTCATGCTCTCGAGCTGTTCAAGGCTTGTAAATTCAGCCAACTGAGTTGTAAACTCTGTATTTTCCATTGGATCTAAGGGGTCCTGGTACTGCATCTGAGCTGTCAGAAGCTTCATGAACATATTCTGCAGATCATTTGCCTTTGTACTCTGAGTCGTATTATTAAGATCTGTGTCATTTACAACCGGTGCGATTATTGACATTTCTTACCTTATTATTTAAAAATTTATTAATTAAACAAAAAGATCCAGGTTCTCACTCTTGTCTGATATGATGACTCTTGGAGCGTCCTCAGGAAGTTCCTGTTTTAACGTATCATCAAATGTTTTGAAATTTTGCTTTTGCGTATTTGATTTATTATGTTCACGGAGCAGTGATGCGAAATTACTTTCCTCATTACCCACAAATACAGATACTTTATCAATTTCAATGTTATTGCCTTCAAGGGCAATTTTAAGCTGATTGATATTTGATTCCAGAATATTTTTCACATGCAATGAATCTGCTACAATAATTGCCTGCAGCTGATTATTCTTCATGGCAAGATTTACATTTACCTGACCCAGAGCCGGCGGATTAAGCTGGATCGTTACCCTTGATTCACCTTTACCCAGCGTATAGTTTATCTTTTCTGAAACCTGATTTAAAACTGAGGAGTAATTAACAGATCCTTTGGCGTCTGCAGGTGCTGCAGTTTCACCTTTTATTACCTGAACATTGTTTAAGCTAAAAGAATTATTTAAGTTATTATGGTTGTTATTGTTCCTTTTGTTCCCAGAATTTTTTGAATCATTATTTTCTAAAATATCTGTCTTTAAATTGTCGGTTAAAAGTTCTTTATATAAACCGTTTCCAACTGTAAGCAGCTGAAGTTTGGCAGTTTCCTGATTAAGCACTGCAAGATTTTTTGCAAGCGCTGCTATTCCGGCTTTGCCTTTATTTTCCTTAAGAGAATCAGCATAGTTTAGTACAGCGGAAACAAACTTTCTGTCTACTGAAGAATCAGAGCTAAAGAGTTTTTGCAGGCTCTCTCTGTTCTGAAGGAGATTTTCCATATTTTTTCTTAAATCTCTGAGATCGCCATTTGAAACAATCTCATTTGAGAGTAGATTTGTGGTTGATGCATCTCCGCTCTTATCAGATTTATTCCCCATCAGCTGATCAATTGTTGTCCAGAAAGTCTTTTTAACCTTATCAATATCATCGTATCCTTCAAAAAGACCTTCATTAGTCACTGCAAAATTCTGTGTCAGAGTATTGTCAATTTGCTGGAGTTTTCCTTTGACTGATTCGAAATCAGCAAGTAATCCCTTAATCTTTTCCTGACTTTGATTTAATTCATCTGCTGACAAATTAGTATTTAATTTGTTTTCAAGAACCTGATCAATTCCCTTAATAATCTTGTCAAGACCGGCAATAAGATTTTTAATTTTCAAGTGTAGAGGTTCTTCGCCTTGGGAATCAATGGTTAAACCCATTGCCTGCAGCTCAGGATTATCTCCTTCAAAAAGTGCTGCCTGCAGTTCTTCAAGAGAAAATTCTTTGTTAGCAATCATCTGGAAAAATGATGTCTCATCCTCAGAAAGTGATCTTCCAAGCAATTCTTCAAGCGCAGCGATATCAAGTTCACCGTCGCCCGATTCTAACATCTCTGTGATTTTCTTTAATAATTCACTTAAAGTACCAAGATTTTCTTTCAGTCCTATATATGCGTGTGTTCCCTTATGCGTTAAAGGTGCGGACAGTTTGGATTCAGAGATATTATTACCCGTACCAAGCAGTCCATTGAGGATAGACTCAAAACTATTATTTGAATCAGTACTTTGAGGTGTGGAATTTGCGCCTACAAGCTTTAAATCATTTATTTTTAGCGCATTTATCAGAATATTTTCCATTACTGCCTTTGCTCGAAGTTTCTATTTTGAAACATATAAGAGCAAAGGCTGTGCCATGTTAATTAGATATTTTTATTTCAAAGATATTTCAAGGTGTTATGGGAGGAATGGGTTACGCGAAGGAAATTAGAAAATTTAGAAATAAGGCAAAAAATACTTGTATAATAGGTAAGAAATGCATCCATTAGGACAATAAATACCTGCCTGGGATCCGGGATATAAATTAAAATCGAGACAGCTTCTTTTTATGTACTATTTCTGTGCCTCTATTTTAAAATCGGGTTTTATCTCTGAGAGCCTGTTACTTATTAAAACAGCGCTATCCGGCACTACGAAACCCCAGATTTTACCAGCTTTTCGGCCATTCATGTTAATAAGCAGCTTAGCAGCAATATCTACATCAAGTTTTGACATTAATATTCCAGCCTGTTCAGGTGGAGTCGCCTCAAACACTTTTGCGAGTTTCTTCATTTTTTCACTTTCCACCTGTTCTTTCTGGGCAATTAAGACAGAAATATTCTTTTCAATTTTAACCAGACGTTCAATACGCTCTTCTATCTGATATTTAAGTTTTTGAAGGTTCTGCTCCTGTATTTTAAGACCATCTTTTTTACGCTTTATTTCATTCTCACGTAATTTCAATTCATGGATGAAGTCAGGACCCCACTTACCAAAACTAAACTCATCTGCGATGACAGGCTCAGTTTCAGCAGACGGTTCAACTTCGACTTTTTTAGCTTCAGTATTTTCTGCGGGGGGAGGATCTTCGGTTTTTTCCTGGGCAGAGACATCTGCAGTTGTTAACAGAATTCCCGGATCATCCATAAAGCTGTTTCCAGAGGAAATAAGCAAAAATGTAATTTTAAACAACACCAGAAAGATAACAGGGAGTATTATTATTTTTACAGGAACGCCCTTAATGGAGTCTCTGATCTTTTTATCTATTCTATGTTTTGCTTTCACTTTTAAATCCTCTAAGAAAACAACATCTTAAAATCAAGCTTTGATCTTTTGCCAAGTCATATGTTGTTTCGGTTTAGATACATTTTTTTATTATTTATCAGCCTTAACAGCTGATTATCTTTTAGTTTTCAGCCCTGTCAAGATTGTACCTGATTGTAGCGACGTCATCTAAAAATCCGTTTTCAAGTTTTTTATGATGTTCTAAATATTCGCCCAAATATTTTTCATCAAGCTGTTCCAGGGTCTTTCGTTCTTTTACCCCCTCAAGAAGTAAACTTCTTTTTTTATCCATCTCTTCCAGACAGGCTTTCACAACTTGAGACTGGGCTGTCATCTGCTGTTTTAAAGCAACCATATAGTCCTGATAAAGATCCACCTCAATTATTGAAAGTGTGCCTTTTTGAGCCTCTCTCCAGTCCTGAATATATTTCTGCCATCTTTCATAACAGGCTTCCAGCTTGTCTCTTTCAATCGACCATCTTTTTTTAGAAGCAGCGAAATCCTGCTGCAAAGATTCTTCAACCTGTTTTTTATATTTAAGAATTGTTTCAAATTTAAATTCATACATATAAAATCTTTACTAATAAAATATTGGGAAATAAATTTATTTCAGCAGTTTATCCATCATATTAATGGTATCTTCCATAGAATACTTCTTATCAATGTCCTGTTTTAAAAAATTATTTATTTTATCAATCTTAGATATCGCATAATCCGTATCTCTGTTTGTCCCTTTAACATACGCACCAATCTTTATAAGATCTTCTGACTTTTTATAAGCATCCAAAATTCCTACCAGCTTTCGTGAAAGAGCTATATGCTCTTTAGAAACAACATCGATCATGACCCTGCTCAAACTTTGAAGAACATCAATTGCAGGATAATGATTCTGTGTGGTAAGTTCCCTTGATAAAATAATATGCCCGTCAAGGATTGACCTTACCGAATCCGCCACAGGATCATTCATGTCATCACCTTCAACCAGTACCGCATAAAAACCGGTTATACTTCCTTTATCAGATATTGAGCCTGCACGCTCAAGAAGCCGGGGTAAAAGCGCAAAAACTGATGGCGTATACCCCTTTGTTGTGGGGGGTTCTCCCGTTGCAAGGCCGACTTCCCGCTGAGCCATGGCAAACCGTGTAATGGAATCCATCATAAGCATGGTATCCTTACCCTGGTTTCGAAAATATTCCGCAATTGCAGTTGCAATAAAGGCTCCTCTTATCCTGATAAGCGGCGGCTGATCAGAAGTTGCGGCAATAACCACAGACTTTTTAAGACCTTCTTCTCCCAAATCTTTTTCAAGAAACTCTCTTACCTCACGGCCCCGTTCACCGATTAATGCAATGACATTTACATCTGCAGTAGTATGTCTGGCGATCATACCCAGGAGTACACTTTTACCCACACCGGATCCGGCAAAAACACCCATTCGCTGACCTTTACCACAGGTCATTAGCGCGTTTATTGCCTTTATACCCACATCAAGAGGTTTCTAAATTCTTGATCTTTCAAGCGGATTTATTGGATCTGCATAAATCGGCAGCTCTTCGTCAAGTTTAATCGGTCCTTTACTGTCAATTGGATTTCCCATCCCGTCAATTATTCTGCCAAGCAAACCATTTCCAACCTTTACCATCGGTTTAGTTTTAACAGCTACGATTTTACTGCCGGGAGAAATACCATTTATAGGCCCGATCGGCATTAAGAAAACACTGTTCTTTTTAAAACCAACGACCTCTGCACGGATTGGATCAACATTGTCATTTGGGTAAATATCACAAAGGCTTCCAACTGACGATCCCGGACCGTTTCCCTCTATTACGGTTCCAACAACCCTGTTTACCTTGCCGTGAATATGCACGGTATTGATTTCATCAAGAGAATCCATCATTTTTTCAAGTTTGGGTAAATCTGAATATAATTTTTTATTCATGATATTAAGTAATTTTCAATAATTATAGATTATCGTTAAATTCTGTTTCTATTTCACTAAACTGCTTTTCAATCCTGGCATCTATCTCACCCAGAGCATACTCAACAATTACACCGCCTCTTCCCACAGAAATATCAGCGATCATATCGATTGTTTTGATCCCATCAACATCTTTCATAATATCAGGTTTTTTTTGATTACAGATTTCAAGGTCCAACGGATTAACCCGTATTTTTAGTTTTTCTCTGTCCATTGTCATCCGGACGGCTGATTTTATTGATTTAATTACAAATTCTTCATCTATAGTCATTTCATGCTGAATTATTTTTTTGGCAATAGACATTGTGAGATGAATAAGCATGTCCTGATGCTCAACAGCAAAATCATCTTTTTTATTCTGAATATCAGCGGCTGCCTTTTTAAAAACACTAATAGCAGACCCAAAAGAATTATCAGCGTTTTTAGCAGCTTCTAACTGACCTTCCTCATAGCCTATTTTATATGAATTTTCTTTAATATTTTTTGCTTCATTTTTTGAATTCACAATTATTTTTGAGGCATCTGCTTTTGCTTTACTCATTAATGTCTCTATAGAAAGGATATCCTGTTCCTTTAAATCACCACAAATACCCGCAGTATTTAATGCCTTCATATTCTTTTTAACCACTGAGGTATTAAAGCTTCTTAAATTAAAAGACATTAATTCTTCTTCTGAGTCATTAATTTTTATAACATTAGACGAAGACATCATCTTCCTTTCCGCCGGCAATAAAAATCTTACCTTCATCAGCCAGTTTCATTGCGACTTTAACTATTTCATTTTGAGCTTTTTCAATATCAGCCAACCTTGTCGGGCCCATATCTTCAACATCCTCTTTCAGCATATCAGCAGCTCGTTCTGACATATTCTTAAAGATCTTATCTTTAATAGCATCGCTAACTGTCTTCATGGCCTTTGAAAGAATATCAGTACTTACCTCTTTAAGTATTTCCTGAATACCCTTATCATCAATCTTGCTCAAGTCTTCAAAAATGAACATGTTCTGTCGAATTTCCTCAGCCATCTCAGGATCATTTTCCTCAATGCGCACAAGAATCGCGCTGCTGACCTGCCTGTCCATATTATTTAGTATTTCAGAAATTGCCTTCACCCCGCCGATCTTCTTGGTCGCAGTCTGAGCGGTTTTAATCTCTGACTCGAGAACATGAGCAACATCACGAAGCATCTCAGGTGAAATATTTTCAAGCTTAGCCATCCGGGCAATTACATCAAGCTGCAGATTATCTGGAAGTGTTGCCATAACTTCACTCGCTTCTTCAGATAAAAGCTGCGACATTATTAATGCGATCGTCTGTGGATGTTCATTCTTAATAAATTCTGCAAGAACTCTGATATCAAGGTTTCTAAATATCTCAATATACGATCCATCTTCCTGAAGTGAAATACTTTCAAGAATTCTATCAGCTGTCTTTTCACCGACAACATTGGTTATAACCGACTTAACATAATCCTCTTCAATAGAAATGATAGCGCCATCTTCATTTGAAACCTTTTCATGGAACTCGCCTACGATAATATCAACATCCTTACTCGAGATACTTTCCATACTGGTCATACTTTTAGACAGCTCACGGACATCATCATGTTCCATATATTTCATAACCTGTGAGGCTGTATCTTGACCGAGTGTATAAAGTATCACCGCAGCCTTATCTGCAGCGCTAAGAGCACTTTCAGATTTTTTCTGTTCATCTGCCATTTTTTATCTCATCATAGTTTTTAAATATTGTGAAAAAAGTCTGGGATTTTTCTTTGCAAAATCCATAATCTGTCTTTGTTTACCAGATGTGGAATCAGACTCACCTAAAGCTGGGAGATCCCCCATTTCACCCTCACCGGCGACGGCTCCTTCAACATATCTTTGTCTGCCGGGTTGTAACTCACCAATACTTTTATTCAACATTTTAATCATTGGCTTTAAAGCTACAAAAATAAAGACGATAAACAAAAGTCCAAGAAATAGATATCTTACAGCTGACTGCCAGTCTACAAGGTTAGCAGTTTTATCCATAAAGGTATCTTCTTCAACTTCAAGTTCTTTAAACTGTATATTTACAACCTCTATTGAGTCGCCCCTATCCTCATTAAAACCAACAGCTCTCTCAATAAGGTTCTTGTATTTTTTCATTTCTTCATCGCTTCTCGGCACATATGTTCTTACTTCATCACCCTCTTTGCCTTCTCCAACCGTATACGTTCCGTCAATTAAAACTGCAGTAGACAGACGTGTAATCGTTCCGGTCGGTTTAACTATTTTTTTTGTCACTCGGCTAATTTCATAATTTATTGTTTCCTGTGACTTATTATAATCCGTTGAGTTAACTGCTGCCGAGCCCTCAGTTCCTGCCTGAATATCAGGAGAATTTGACATCACACCAGGAACCCCTGACGCACCGGGTTTTCTATTTTTAGACTTTTCATCCGTTCGCTGTTCACTTCTAATCGCAGAAGCTTCGGGATCATAGCTTTCTTCAGTCTGCTCTTCTTGAGTAAAATCCATTGCAGCACTTACTTTAGCAGTTACTTTCCCCCTGCCAACAACACCGGCAAGCATTGAGACAACTTTTTGTTCAGTACTTCTTTCAATTGATTTTTGAATTTCTTCATAATTTGAACTGAACTTGCCGTCTTCTTCTCCGCCGGAAAGAAGTTTTCCAAGAGAATCAACAATAATGACATTTTCAGGATCCAAATTTTCAACACTGCTTGCGATTAGATGAGAAATCCCCTGAAGCTGATTTTCATTTAAAGCTCTACCCCCATGCATCGTAAGGACTACTGAAGCGCTTGGCTTTTCCTGCTCGTCAAGATAAAGACTTTTTTCTGGCAAAGTTAAATGAATTCTTGAACGCTTCACCTGCTTTATTTCATTAACCGTTCTTGAAAGTTCACCCTGTAGAGCTCGTTTAAAATTTATCTTCTGGACAAATTCAGTAACTCCTATGCTCTGCTGATCAAACAACTCATAACCCATTCCTCCGGTCTGAGGGAATCCTTTGCTTGCCATCTGCATGCGTATTTCATAAACCATGTTTTTAGGAACCATAATTGTTGTTCCGCCTGGTCCAATTTTGTAAGGTGTCTTATCATCTCTAAGCTGTTCAAGCACTTCTCCGGCATCTTCTGATGAAAGCCCGGAAAAAAGTATTTCAAAATTAGTCTTCTGGGACCACATAACGAGTGCAACCAGTGTACCGACCGTACATAAAATAGTTAAAACGAAAAATATTTTTTTACGCAACTCAAGTGCATTAAATACATCTGCAGTCTGCTTAAATGTATTAGATATAGAATCCATAACTATCCTTTATTAACCACGCATTTTAATAATTTCTTTATATGCATCAACAAGTTTGTTCCTAACCTCCATCATCATCTGAAAAGATATGGAAGCTTTTTGCATTTGAATCATCGTTTCATGAATATTTTCTGTTTTACCGGCAACCAAACTGTTTACCGCGTTATTGGCATTTATCTGCGCACTGTTTACTTCTTTTAGAGATTTCGTGAGAATATTTTCAAATGAAGAGTCTTCCTTAATATTCTTCTCATTATTTACCGGCATGTTACTTTGGATTTTACCGGGAAGCCCGGATATATCTATTTGACTCATAGAAATTACCTCAATTATTTAAATTACTTACCAATCATAAGGGCTTTTTGTGCCATCTTGGTTGTTGTTTTTACCGCATTTATGTTTGCTTCATAAAGCCTGGAGGCAGAGAGCATATTAACCATTTCTTCGACCATGTCAATGTTTGGATAACTGACATAACCATCCTTATTTGCATCAGGATGGTATGGATCATAAACAAATTTGAAAGGTCTTTGATCTTCAATTATCTTATCAACCTTTACAGCGTTTACTTTTTCCTTTAAAATCTTGTTAAAAGAATTTTTTTCCTCAACTGCTGTAAAAACAACATCTTTTCTCCGATACGGCCCGCCTTCAGGTGTTTTGGTGGTATTTATGTTTGCAAGGTTGGAAGATATGGTATTCAGCCTTACGCGCTGTGCAGAAAGACCCGAAGCACTAATATTAAACGCAGTAAAAAAATCCATTATTTACTCTCCCTTATGGCTTTTAATAGTCCACTAAATTTCCTTGTAATTATCTCCGCAGAGACATCATACATGAGTTTATTTTTAGAAAGTGATACGAATTCTTTATCAAGATCTACCGTATTTTCATCAGCACGCAGATTGTCAGTTGTTTCAAGAACAACTTGTGGTTGTATATTTTCAATATTCGTAGTCGTTGAGATGTGACTGGAACAAGTTGTTTTTAAATTCATTTCATTTTTTTGGGGCACTGCCCTTCTAAGCTCATCCTCAAAATCAACCTTACCGGCTTTATAGTTTGGTGTCTCTGCGTTAGCAATATTTGAACTTATGACCGTATGACGCTGTGATCTTAGATCCATTGTTTTCTCAATTAAAGAATACGTATCACCAAATAAATTTATTGGCATATCATCACCTCTTCAGATTATTAAATCGCGCTACAGGAAACTGCCCTGTCTTTATATTCGTTAAGCTTATTACGCAAAGTTCTAATACTTATTCCAAGTGACTTTGCAGCATGTGTTCTGTTTCCACCTTTATCATTCAGTGTTCTTTCAATTAGTTTCTTTTCCATCTCATCAATAGTTTCAGCAGAGAGGTTCACCTCAGAATTATCAGACAACCTTTTCTCTACTATCTCTTCAAGAATAAAATCTTCCTTCCTGATTTTATCTTGACCGGAAAGAAGTACTGCTCTTTCCATCATATTCTGAAGTTCTCTAACATTTCCGTACCATTTTCTATTTAAAAGAATATCCATAGCTTCCTTTGTTATTCCTTTTATATTTTTATTATTCTTCACGGACATTTTTTTTATAAAATGTTCTGTCAATACCTCAACATCCCCTTTTCTATCCCTTAAAGGCGGGACTCTGATTGGAATTACATTCAGCCTGTAATAGAGATCTTCCCTAAACTTTTTCTCTGACACGGCCTGTTTAATATCAACATTAGTGGTAGAGATCACCCTGACATCAATCGGAACTGGCTCTTTCCCACCGACTCTGTCAATCTCAAATTCCTGAAGAACGCGTAATAATTTAGCCTGCAGGGTCATTGTCATCTCACCAATTTCATCAAGCAGTATGGTGCCTCCCTGAGCAAGTTCAAATTTACCGTGCTTTCTAAAAGCAGCGCCGGTAAAAGACCCCTTCTCATGGCCAAACAATTCACTTTCAAGCAGATTATCAGGAATGGCAGCACAGTTAACCGCTACAAAAGGTTTGGACTTTCTATTACTGTTCTCATGTATCAGCTGCGCAATAAGTTCTTTCCCAGTACCACTTTCACCATAAACAAGAATTGTTGAATCACTTTTTGCGATTTCAACAGCCATATTAAGTATTCTTAGGAAAATCTTATCTTTAGTTACGATCTCTTTTACTTCATGACCAGCATTCTTATTCATCTGCGGTGTCGGACTTTTAAACAGAGCGCTGGGTTTTCCGGAAGATGCAAAACCACCCTTTACTATTTGTATGAGACTTTCAAAAGAAAAAGGTTTAAGTAAAAAATCACTGGCACCTTCCTTCATTGCTTCAACCGCACAATCAACTGTTCCATAAGCAGTAACAAGAATTACTTTTGTATCAGGAGATATTTTTTTTATCTCTTTCAACAAATCCATGCCTGTAACCTTGGGCATTTTCATGTCAGTTATGACCATTAAATATTTTTCAGATTCTAATCTTGACAATGCAGATATCCCGTCAACACAGGTCTCAGTCGTGTAACCGGCTCGTTTAAGAGCCTCTGACATGGCCAGTCTCATTCCCTCTTCATCATCTACAATTAATATCTTTTCCATAGTTCAGATAACCCATTAAAAATTAAAATTTAAACAGTATAATTAATTCGCCAATTGAAAAGGAAGTGATATCTGAAAACAGGTACCTCTGCCTTTTTTACTTCTTGCTTCAATCAATCCGTTATGCCCCTCAATTATATTATGTACAATGGCAAGCCCCAGTCCTGTCCCCTTATCTCTTGTGGTATAAAAAGGATTAAAAATCTTATTTAATATCTCCTTATCCATACCCTTCCCGTTATCTTCAAAACATATTTCGACCCAATTTTCATTGTTATTACTATCTAAACATAAATCGATTTTCACTTTTAGGATCCCACCGTGCGGCATTGCCTGAAATGAATTTATTGTAAGGTTCAGAAAAACCTGCTTCAAAAGATCTTTATCAGCATAAACAATAATATCCGTATCCGGCTCTTTATAAATCAGTTCGACACCATTCTTATTAAGTAGAGGTTTCATAAATTCGATATAATCAACAATTAAAGAGTTAATATTGATCTTGTGAAACGCAGGATCCTGAGGCAGAGTAAACTGAAGTAAATTTGAAATAGAGCTGTCAAGACTTTTAACTTCAGAAACTATATGATCCGTCATTTTTTTAAGGTCAGGTTTATATTCAAGTTCATTTCTAAGAATTGAAGCAAAGAGCTCTATACTTCCAAGCGGATTTCTCACCTCATGTGCAACCCGTATTGCCATTTCACCCATCGCCTTAAGCCTTTTATCTCTTTCTGACTGTTCTCCAATTCTGGCTGTTCTGGTTACATCCTGCACAATATATAACAAACCAATAGTTTCTTTATCTTTACCCTGAACATTTGACCTTAATACTTTGAGATGCTTTATGTCCGATTTATCTGTTTTAAATTCAACATTGTAGGTAACAGAATTTCTGCCCGTACCCGCATTCAGGAGTTCAAGAATTAAATCAAATTTCTCATTGTTAATTTTATATAAATCTCGACCAATAATTTTAGACATCGCCTGATTTGCCATTAAAAGTTTCCGATCACAGTTAATAACAAACACTCCTGTCGGCAAGCTCTCAAGTATTGAATTTAAAAAGTTTTTTGTGACCTCGTTTTCACGCAGGTTCTTTTCAAGCTGTGAATTCTTCTTTTCAAGTTCGATATTTAAGCTTTTAACCTGTTTCTTAAGAACTTCATACGAAGCTTCAAGTTCATTTGCTGAATCATTGAATGCCGTAAATGATTTATTTAAAAACGAAATTTCATCTACCGTTCCTGAAAAACATTTATTTTCCAATAGGGCTCTATCAGTATCTACAAAACAATTAGGTGTCTTCATTTGCATCCATAAAATATAATTTATAAAAATTCCTTTAGAACTTCCCTGTTTTTACGATCCCATTTCATACTATTAAGTTTATTGATCGCAACCGTTCCATAAAAATTATAAGGTCCTGTTTTTGCAACTTCATCATACGCATTGACCGATTCAAAATATTTTCCAGTTTCAAGAAGTAATTCAGCTTTTTTTACTCCTGCAAGCAGCTTCATATCCTCATTTTTAGTAGAACTCACAATTTTATTTAAAACATTAACAGCTGCGGAATAATTCTTTGTTTTAGAAAAATATTCTACAGAAACCATCATTGCGTTTTCTTTCAATTCACCAACAGTTTTTTCATCAAGATCGGACTTATCAAGAAATTTAAGATAACGCTTAATCGAGTGTATTCCATTAAAATAATAGCCGAGACTGCCAAAAGACTTACCCAGTCTAAACACTCTGCTAAAATTCTTTTCAGCAATCTCTGTCTTATTTAAAGGTTCTGTATATATACTTACTGCGTCCTGATATTCACCAACAGCAAAATACACATCTCCTAAAATAAGATTTGCCTCTTCCTCAATTTTCGGATCAAGAGTTTCACCACCATAAAGAAGAGTCTTCATTTTGCGGGAAGCATTGAAATAGTGCTCTTTCTCAAGATCTATAGTTGCAAGACAAACCGCAGCCTGATGCCTGCAGCCTGCCTGTTCGGAATTATTATATATGTCATCTAGCAGGACTTCTGCCCTTTCCAGAAAACCATATTTAATATAACTCAAAGATACCTGGTTAAGAAAAACGCAGTCATCTACCGTTTTTAAGAATAATTCCTCGTTTTTAGAATAGAGATCCAGAACACTCAGTTGATCATTTCCATCTGTAGCCTGGTTTATGAGGTGAACAAGCATTTTACTGATATTGTCAATTGATTTTCTATGATACGTCCCCTTTTTTTCCTGGTTCATTGATTTTTCAAAATATTGAAGCGCTGTTTGGTAATTTCCTTTTTTTGCATTTAAAAAACCAATCTTGTAATTCGCTTCTGTCCAGGTTCTTTGAGAACTATCATTTTCAAGCAACCATCGATATGCTTTTTCAGGTTTGTAATAAGGGTTAAACCCTTTAAAAATGCAATTTTCTGCACTGAGGCCGGACACGTTAACACCAATATCAGCGATTCTAACAACTGACAGCATGGTTTCATCTGAATCAGGAAACAACTCCATCTGCAGCCCGTAAAGGTTCAGAGCTTTCTGCATATCACCTTCCCATTGATATGAATCAGCACAATATCTAAGAAGCATGTCTCTTCTGTCCTGTTCCGGAAAACGGTTAAAGGAAAGCAAAAATATCTCTCTGCTCTTTTTAAACCTGCCTTTGTAATAAAAGGTAATTGCAATATTATTTAAGGTCTCAGGGCTAAGGCCTGCCATTTCCGGCCATTTCTTAAAAGCTTTCTCGTAAAAATATTCAGCTCTGTCAAAATCATTAAGCTTTATATAGCAGTCGCCCAGCCTAAAATATGATTCTTTCAAATAAGGACCATTTGGATAATCCTTAATTAAAGACTCAAACCCGTTAAGGGCATTTTTATACTCTTTCATTTTATAATTATGTTCAGCAATCCAGTACCTGGCAGTAGAATCATTTTTACTTTTTGGATATTTATTTAAGTAATATTTATACTGTGTAATTGCCTCTATTATTAAATTGTCTTTTCTCTTGCTTTCGCCAATGCGAAAGACAGAAAATGGCGCTCTTTTGGAATCAGGAAATTTTAGGAGTGCCGCCTGATAGGCTTTGGCAGCGTCTTTATAGGTCTTACCCTGCTTTTTTTCTGCTAAATTATAAGTCGCATCAGCAATCCTATACTGAATATGCTCTTTCAGTGTTGAATCAGGAAACTTCAAAAGAACATCATTATATGCTTTTAAGGATTGTGCATAATCACTTGATTCGAAAAATTTATTTGCATTTTTATACATCACCTTTTCTTCGATCGGTACATTGTCAGGATAATCTAAATCCATCTTAATATATTTTTCAGGCAAAATTTCTGTAACAGTTTTTTTCTTTTTAACTTGAGGTATCCTTGATTTTATAATTCGAGTAACTTCTGATTTTTTATCTTTTTTCTCTTTAATTTTACTTGGTTTTTTAACTACAGTTTTTTTCGGAAGACTTTTCTTTTTCTCAGGCGCTGCAGAAAAATCCAAGTAGATCCTGTGTGGTCCGTTAAGTGTTCCATCCTTAATATTTATATTCTTTCTATTAAACTTAATGACACTTACCAGGTCTTTATTTCTTATCTTTCTCCAGCTATAGCTCTCAATAAATCTAGTATTAATTTTTTTCTGTATCAAAAGGCCTTTTTTTACAGTTATTGGTTCTTTCCACTTAATTTCCAATTCATTTTTCAACTTATCATAATTAATTTCATAATTAACTTTACGTGTTAACTCAAAAACCATTCTGTCATAGTTATCTTTATGCATAGCAAAACGTATATCATTAAGAACCGGCCCCTTAGTTCTGGTATTATTTTTTGGTTTCAAGCTTACTTTTTTACTTTTATTTTTTTTAACATCTTTTACTTTAAATAACTTTTTCTCACCTACAGGCGTTTTTAATTCAACACTTATTCCATTTAAAGATGAATTTATTAAACTATGAGTTATTTTTAGCTTGCTGCCGGACTTTTGAACCTGATATTTATTTGGAATTACCTTAATAATATTTTTTTCAGAAAAACCTAACGGAAGAAAAATGCTAAAATTAGAATTTAGTACTTTTCTTTCCCAACCACCCAGCCAGTCAATATTAATGACTAATTTATCATTTACAATCTTAGCCCCATCTCTTATCATGAAGCTGATATTAACTCTTCTTTTACCATTTTCAGATTTCGGATATTCCCAGATCAGCCTTTTATCTGGAGACGCTTTAACCGTATACAAAAGACGGTTATTGCCCGTATCCGTAACCATTAGCGAATCAATATCTTCTTTGCATATCACTTTTGAGCCATTAAGCTTTTCTTCAGAGCTGTTATGAATCGCAATATCAAACCCCCGATGGCCACCCAAAATCCCCCACCTGTGGCCACTTGAAAATCCCCCACCCACAGCATTTGCCTGAGATATAAAAAAAGTCTCAAAAAAGCTTCACAAATTGGCGGCAGAACGTTACAACCT